>Ga0156231_1107_pt1 | contig 283879 bp, 273 predicted proteins | sample RifCSPlowO2_12_FD_107878 | JGI IMG/M metagenome (GOLD analysis project Ga0156231, IMG submission 107878) | Burkholderiales bacterium RIFCSPLOWO2_12_FULL_64_99
TCCCAATCCAAGGCTGCTCTGCTTCATGGGTTCAATGGTCTCAGGCCATCATGTCTGCGCCAAGCACATGGCTTGGTGGTTTATGCAGACCTACCTTAGGTGGTCTGGTGGGCTTGTTCTCAGCCGCATTGGACGGGTGGGGCACACGAGTGGTGATGATCGGCATTGGGATGCTTTTTGGCACGGCCATCGGCGGGGCGCTGACTAGCATTGGCGGCAGAGCGCGAACTTCGAAGCGGGATGTCGATCCGATCCACGGGATGGGGGTAACGTCAGAGGATTTGGCCGCGAACTACTGGCGTGACAAAGGGCATCCGCCTTTCATGAAGCCACCTGAAAGCGACTTGAATCCGAACATGAGCGGCACGCACGATGACCCAGTCTGATTATTTTTTCAGAAGGTCTTTCACGATGCCCGTCGCGTTGTCCACCGCCGCTCCGGCGTCCTCAATAACCTGCTTGCCAGACTGCCTAAGCAATGACTTCTTCGATGCCAGCGCCCCATCATTGGTCTCGACGATCTCCGCTTTTGCATCGAAACCGGTTTGATCTGCCTTTGAACTTGCGCGTATCTCGGCACCTCGGGTCTGAACCTCTTGTCTTGCCGGTGATGGCTCAGGGGCGGGGGCTGGTTGGCCTGCACGCGCAGACTTGCCGAAGCGAGACACCTGTCGATCATTGCTTCGATGGCGATCATCGAGCGCCGGATTCAAGGCTGTGTCGGCCTTTTCTTGTCGGTGTTGAACTTGAACGTCTTCAAACGAAGATGGCAATGCCGTGCCATCGGAGAACACCCGATTGGGCTTGAGTGACTGCCTGGCCAGTTCTGAGGCCATCAAGGCCTGGGCCGCTTTGCTGTCGCTCCCGTATTGCTCTGCATAGCGAGTGAACATCTCCAGGTTGTGCGGATCCTGCGCAATGTCGATGGAGATGGTTTCGCCCTTTTCATACGCGGAAGTTAGGCGCTCTGACAGAGCGGTGCGTTCAGCAAGGCTTGCCTCCGCACGTTCAGATCGCGTGGCCGTGTTCGTCAGCCTGGACGCCATGTCACGGGCCTCTCGGGAGTCGCTGCTGATGGTGTTGATGAAGCTCGAATCTCGGGAGACTCGGTCACCGAATTGCTTGAAGTCGGCTATTTGCTCGCTGGTCAAACTGCTCAGCACCTTGCGTTCATCGGCGGATAGGCCCGACAGGTAGCTCTTGTCAGCGCTGGCATTGGCTTTTGCGCCAGCGAAGCGCCCGTCAACGCCCACATGTCCAGACGCACCAAATGCGATGCGCGCTACCTGAGACTGTGAAAGCCCTGTGCTGTCGGCGATGCCCTTGGAGATCTGGTCCAGGCGATTGAGTGTTTCTCCAAATTGCTCGAAGCTGCTGGACGTGGATCCGCTGCTGCTGCGGCCAGAGCGAAGGCTGCTCAGTCCTCGCGTGAATGCTTCGGAGAGGGCTGCGGAGCGATCCGAACTGGCAGCCAAGGCTTCGCTGCGTGCCGCAGTGACCTGCCTGCTCGCATCAGACACATCCTGTTCAGACACCCGCATGGATACCACCCGCGAAGCAAACCCCTGGTTGCGCAACAGGCTGACGGCAGTTCTCCCAGTCAGGCTGTTCGACGAAAAGGTGTTACCACTCAAGTCGCTTTGCCAACTGCTCATGAACGCCGAGGTTCGGTTAGGTGCCAGTTGTGCCTGGTCCATGGTGACATTGCCCATGTTCATGTTGCCGGTGGCAGCAGACGCTGTGCTGCCGGTCAGCATGCTTTGCAGGCCGGACAAGCCACCCACCAGGGCGGTCCCGACACCCTCCATCTTCTTCAAAGCCGCCCAGGCAATGACAGGAATGCTGATTGCAAGGTAGCCCACAACAGCCTCACCTGAGATGGCGCCCGAATAGATCGTCGAGGCGGTTCGCAAAGACAGGGCCTTGGTGCCCGAGCCGATGTCTGAAGCCGCAGCCAGATCGTAGGCCGCGTAGATGGACGCCATGTAGTTCAACACCGCGTACAGCGGGGGCCACAGTTGGATCCAGATCAGGATGGCGGCGTAGCCTTTGAAGGCCAGCATCGTGTCGCGCCCGCTGGTCAGCGGCAAGAGCAGCACCATCAAGGGGAACATTGCGTAGGTGAGCGCTTCAATGACGTTGCGGAACACGGGCAGGGCTTGCTCGGCCACCTTGCCGTTGTTGATCCACGCGGCGTTCTGCTGAGCGACGGCTTGTGCTCGGCCAACGGCCAGCACCATGGCCGCTGGGTCGTTGACCTTCTGTCCGACGATGGTGCTGGTGTCGTTGATCGCATTGAGCATGGCACTTTGGCGGATCAGGTCGGCAGCGGTGGTGGCCGCATCGGCGATGTTGTTCTTGATGTACGCCTGCTGAATCTGGTTGGCGATGACGGCTGCGGCTGCGGCACCAGGCAGGGTGGGGTTCAACTCGAAGGCCAGGCGACCCTGAATCTGGTTGATCTGCGCTGGCAGTCGGCCATTGAGGTTTGTGTAGATGTTGGGGCAGGTGTCCACATCGATGCCCGCAGCGCTGGTGACCGTGCTGAAGCGCGCAGGATTGGGCGTGGCCATGAGGGGCCAGACGTCTGCGGATGTCGAGAACACGGCAGGACCAATCGTTCCGTCGATGAGGTCATACATCGTGCAGTTGTGAATGAAGTTGATCAAGTCAGTACGGAAGTTCGGATCCTGAAACGTCACCTTGCTGGTGCTCCTGATCAGCCGGTTGCCAAACATCAGGCCGTTCTTCTCGTAGGTAAGTTCGCTGGGCAAGGCGCCTGGGCCGGGAATGGTCTGGAAGGCGGTTTCGAACAGGCTTGTCAGGGTGTGGCCAATGGTGCTGGTGATGCTGCCGAGCATGACCATGCCGAAGGGCACGTTGGCCACGACCTTGACCGGGGCTCCGCCTGTCTTGTCCACGATGCCCACGGTGGCCCTGGGCAGGATCAGGATGGAGAACACCAGCAGCACTGTGCCCAGCCACTTCCAGCCTTGCAGCTTCTCAGGGGCAAAGGCGTAGGCGATCAGGGCGGCCACGAAGCCGCAGAAAGCCACGGCGGCAACGGCCGACATGTAGTCGCCCGAGGCGTGGATGGCCGCTGCTGCATTGAAGACGCCGAACAGGCTGTCCGCGTTCTGGTAAGCGTAGATCTCCCACATGGCATCCCCTGTGGTCGGTGAAGGTCAACGAGCCATGTAAGCAGCCTGCTGCCCAAGCATGTCCATCACGTGCTGCGGCATGCTGGATCGCAATTGCCGCTCCAACTGTTCCAGGTGGCTGGAGACAGCTCGGTAAGAGCCGACCTTCTGATACAGGAGGTTCTTCTCTTGAGAGAGTTGCTGCAGCATGACCAGGGCGCGTTGACGAATCTGGACCGCCTGTTCGCGCTGTGTCTTTTGCAGTTGATAGTCCTTGTCGAGCGCAGCCAAGCCGACGCGCAGATTGCGCTCCAGGAACACATAGGCATAGTCCGCTGCGATCACGTCGCGGTATTGGGCGATGAGGCTGTCCGCCAGGCCCGATCCTGGGATGGTCGCGCCCACCGACAGCATTTTGTAGACCGGCTCGGTGGTCTGGTTGACGAAACCGACTTCTGCCGAGTTGTTGGGAATGGCGGTCCGGGTGGCGATTTTTTCCGCGATGGAGCGCATCAGTGCCTCGACTTTGGCGGTGAATGGCGTGTGTGTGTAGGTGGTGTTGAGGGTCACGGCATCACAGTTCACGTAGTCATTGCACTTGAGCAGGTGCTGGGTGACGTTCACGCCAGCGCCAGCACTTTGCCCATAGAGCAACTGGCTGATCGAGGTAAGTGTGGCGGCGATGGGTTCCGGGTCGCGGGCGGCTTCTTCCGGGTGGTAGATGACGGTGCCCACCATGCTCATGATCAGTTCACGCTCCTGATCGTCCAGGGAGACCCCGGTGTACTTCAGGGCCTTCCAGGTCAGGTTTCCCACGAAGGGCGCCTTGTTGCGCACATTGGCATCGCCTGAGGTGCGGGCCGAAGCGAGGATGCTGGGCCGGTCGGAAGCGCAACGCCTGCGTGCCGCGTCACGGTCGCTTTCCATGCCCATCTCGATGGCGAGGTCGGCGCAGGTCTCCTGCGAGCTGTACCCCGTGGCCTCGGCCGCCGTGCTGACGATGGCCTTGGCGGTTTCGCAGGAGTTGATGCGGGCATTGTTGATCCAGGTCTCCAGGCCCTTGGCCCACTTGCTCAAGCCGCCCAGGAGGGGGGAGACGGCTTCGAGCGCCAGTTGAAAGGCGATGCCGGGCAGGGCGGCGGTGATGTTCTTCAGCATGTTCTTGAACTCGCTGGCCGAGATGTGCGAGAACGATCCGCCGAACACATCGATGCCACCGCAGCCCGCCTTGGCGCTGGGGAACTGAATGGCGGCGAGTTGGTACACCTTGTTGGGGGAGCGCATGAACAGACTGCCGCCGGTGTAGGTGTTCATGGTCTGGCCACGGAAGGCGCCTGGTGCGGTGTAGTTGCCGATGGCTCCCAGGTTGTTGAACATGCTGTTCACCTCGGCATTGAGGTCTCCTGCATGCAGGGGCAGCGGCGACGCGATGAGCAGAATGGCCATCAATGCGGCGATAGCGCGCTTGAAGTGCGGGAGGGGCAGGTGCGGTGTCTGGATCATGATCTGCTCCTATTGCAGAACGACTTGCCTGTTCACGCTGGGCAACATGGCCTGGGCAGCCGGTGTGCTCACCGTGGTGATGCGCTCCAGCAATTCGGATTCAGACAGCACGCCAAAGCCAATGGGTGTGATCTGCCCGGTGTAGGGCTGGGCCAGGAATACCGCTGGCACTTGGGTGACCTTCAGGGTGTTGGCGATGCCGTTGTCGGCTCGGGCATCTGCAAAGCCAGGCATGGGGCCGCCATCCACGCTGATGGCCACCACCTTGATGCCGTGGCGCGCCTCGAAAGCCGTCAGCGTGGGGGCGAAGGCGTGGCAGTACGGGCAGTCACTGCGGAAGAAAAAGAACAGGACGTGGTCCTTGCCCAGTGAGGCGATGGATTGGGAACGGCTGAGCAACTGGTCCCGGTCGAACACCTCCAGCGCCTTGGCGTTGACTGGGCGGCCATGTACGGTGGGGTCCAGCTCCGGTGTGGCCCAGGCGACGCGCTGGGCGACGTCGGCGAAGTAGGACGCTCTGGCCACAACCTTGGCTTCCAGTTCCATGTAGCGGCGCACATTGGCCTCGGTCGGCCGCATGATCGCGATGTTGCGGTAGGACTCGACCGCCTTTTGTAGCCTTTCGAATTCGACCAGTTCGGGCGCTCTGGCCGGGCGAGTGGCCGGTGTGGGGGGCGCTGCTGAAGTGGGCGGCGTGAGGGCGGGCGTCTTGGGTTGAGACGCAGGGTTGTCAGGTAGCTCGGGTTCGGGATCTTCGTAGAAGTGCCATCCTCGCCACGCATCTGACCAGTAAGGGGTGGCAATGGGCTCGTCCGGCTTTGGCAAGGCTTGCGCTTTTGCCTCGGGCGCTGCGTTGAGGCATGCGAAGGCGAGGATGGCGATGTTGGCAAGGCGTCTGAAAAGACCTGAGCGAGACGCCCATGACGGGCGAGATGGGCGAGGCATGTCAATCTCCTCATTGCAGCGACTTGGGCGGCAAGCCATCGAGGCAGTAGTTGATCCCGAACTCGATGGATTGTTTGCGAGGGGCCTGGGCACCAGGTAACCAGACACCGTCTTGCCAGAAGGTCACCTTCAGGCGGCTGCAACCAGGCTGGCGGTAGCGCTTGTCGGTGGTGACGTCGATGGAGATGGGTGTGTTGGCCTTGAAGCGCTGGCTGATGGCGTCGGCAGATTCGCCTGTCAAGGTGCCGTGTGCCTTTCCGTCTGGCGCTTGCAGTGCCATCACCATCAGCACTCTGGCGTCTTTGACGGGCATTCGACCGACGGACGTTTCGGGCGATCTCTCAGGCGTTTGCGTTTGTGCTTGGCAATTCACTGCCATCGCCATCGCCGTGATGGAAATGACCTTGATCGGTGTCCTGAGGTGCTGTGTCATTGGCAACGCCCCTGTCCGTAGTAGCAGTTGGGCACCTTGGCGCTGTTGCCGCTTTGGATGGCACCCAGGTTCGGGTTGTTGGGCACGATGGAGGCGTAGAACTCGGTGAGGTCCATCGCTGCGAAGTCCAGGCTTTGCAGCTGAGCGATGGTGAAGCCTGAGCAGTCGGGGTTCTGGCCGCTGCCCCAGCCCTTGCCAATCTGCATGCGCCCCTGCTCATTGACTATCCGGGCGAGTTTGCTGTTGAAGCAGCATTTGCCTGTGGTGTGCTCCAGGCACGACACGCAGGCACCAAGAACGCGAAGACACGATGAGCACCATGACCCCGTGGCGTGGCACAGCCCCGCGCCTTCTCTCATGGCCAGCTTGCCCTCTTCTTCATTGCAGGACATCATCGACATGACGATGTAGATCACCACAGCGATGGCCAGCGACCAGGGATCGAACGCGACCACCATGCTGTCGCCTGCATAGAGCACCGACGATCCGGCGGGCAGAGCGGTGCCGTTGACGGCCACGGTGACGCCGTAACTGGTGAAGGAGCCGCTGAAGCCGCCGCTGGTGAGCAGTGCGGACATGCCCTGGTATATGAACTCCCGGTTCTCGGAGTTCATCAGCACGTCGTATACCAGGCGTGAGCCCACACCGAAGGTGCTCTGGTTGCTCATCCCAGCGCCAGCGCTGTCCGAGTCGCAACAATCTTTGAACAGACGGTCTCGGCAGTGGTTGCCTTCGCCCTTGAAAACCTGCATCAGCTTGGTGTCCAGGTACACACCGGCTTCTCGGGCGGCTTCCAGCATCGACATGGAGCGGGCAAAGTCCGCGTCGTTCGTGTAGCTCGTGTTGAAGCAACTGTCACCCAGGCAAAAGACATTGGATGGGCAGTTGGTTGCTGTCGTGATCGGTTGGGCGCTGGCCGGGCAGGTGTAGCTGTCCTGGTAGACCTCGCACATGCCTGTGGCAGCGTTGGTTTGCTTGCATGTGCTGCTTCCCAGCGTGCAGCCTTGGCTCAGCAAGGGGGCGCATTCGTCTGTGAGGGCACCGGATGTGCAAGAAAGGGTGCGCTCGTAGGACCAGCAGGCGCGTGTGACGGCTCGGCCATCGATCACCTTGGTGGCGGGGCCATCCACGCACCTGTCGGCTGTGGTAACGGTGCAGCGTCCGCCTGCTTCGAGTGGGGCGCTCTTGTCATCCCAGACATCGGTTTCGATGTGGTTCATGGTGGGCTGCTGGAAAGACAAGGGGATGCTCCAGCCAGAAGCGCCGACCAGGCTGGCCGCGCCCGCATCCTGAGCGCAGCGGGGCTCTGTGCGGCTGACCACGACAGAGGGGCCGCTGTCACAGCCCATGCGGGGGCGGGGCATGGTGAGCGTGAAGCAGCGATCAGCCGGGCCCGCCGATTGGATGCGGCTGGACCAGTAGGCCTGCAACTGGTCGCCGCGCACGGTGCCGGTCGGGCAGGCATAGACCGGCGTGCCGAACTGGAAGTTGTAGTTGCACTGGCCGGATGAACAGCCGGATCCAGGCATCATGACCACCTTGAAGGGGCGCCAGCAATGGCCACCCCAGTGTGGTGAGAGGTCGGTGACGAACGCGGGTTGCGTAGCTGGCGTGCTGGGCAGTTCGAGGTTTTGCCACCCGATGCAGGCGCCGTTGCCACCTGCCGCATAGAAGCGAAATTGTTGCAACTGGTCGGTGCGGATGCGGCACTGGGCCTCGGCCACCATGTAGTCGGCACCGTTGCGATTGGCTTGACCATGCGCAAACCAGTCGCCAGCTGTGCAACTGGGGACGAGTTCGACTTGCACCGTCAGATCCCGCCGGGTGGCGTAGTTGCCCACACCGTTGTAGCGTTGGCACTGTTTGGTGACCGCGCCTGCTGGTGTGGTGACGTCGGCGGTGGCGCAGCCGCTGTAATAGGAGGAGAGGCTGCCAAGGGCGAGAGACGGGTTTGCGGCGATGTCCCGCGCGCCCATGACTGCGGGGTCGTAGGGCGAAATGGCAGGGCGTGGCGTGTTGGCCGAGTTGAGCGCGCCGCGTTGGGCCTGGCACACCGGGTCATCGGGCGTGCTGGTGCAGGCGGTGAGGCGCGCGTTGGCCGGGCCTGACAAGCTGGGTTGGCCGTAGTAGGCCGCCTCAGCGGGCGTGCGGGTGTATCCCGGCACATTGGCCGTTGCGTTGGGCCTGCTGACCGTGCCCCGAATCACCGGGTTGGCCGCTTGACCGGCGGCGGTGCCTTCTTCGTGTGGCCCAGCCAGTGCCATCGTCTGCGCCGTGACGAAGCACCAGAGGGTGAAGCAGGTGACGAGTCGGCGCAGCATGACGATCCCTAACCCTTGAGCCGTTGGATGAAGGCGCCGACATCCTTGCTGAAGCGGGGTGTGCGGTGCTGAATGTGGCCCAAGGCGTAGTCCAGGCTCACGTCTCCGGCTAGGCGGACATGGTCATTGGGCGGCGCACAACTGCCTCGACCACCATCACCACAGGGCGTGCCGTCAGCGCCCTCACGCACCAGCACAAAACTGGGTACCTGTGTGATGGCGTAGCGCTCGAAAGCTTGCGGGTCGATCTGGAAGGCCACCGACTGACCTGCCAACAATGCCTGTGTTCGCGCAACGGTGTCGCGCAGGGAGCCATTTAGCAGGCCTCTGATCAGCAAGGATGCCTTGGCGAGTGCCGCTTGGCTGACCAGTCTCTTGAGCGTGGCCTCGGGCATCGACAGGCTGATGAACACCATCAGGATCGGGCCACCACTCATGTCCTTGCCCACCCCGGTGCCGGGGGGCTGGGCGGCTTTCATCTGCAGGGCGTAGGCTTTGGACAGCGCTTCGAGGTCCACAGGCGCTTTGGCTTGGGGCTGCGGGAGCGCATCAATTCTTGGTCCCGCTGTGTCGGGCACACGTTCCAAGTCTGCGGCGCTGGGCACGCCGTGCGCTTTCCGAGCACGTTCGATGTCCTGGTCCGTGATGGTGGGTTGCGCGCGCCTGGCCCGAGCGATGTCTGCTTCGGTGATGACCGGTGTGGTTTGGGCCTGTGCGCTCAGTGCAAGCAGCATGGACAGGCCAAGACCGAAGCCCCAGCGTGAAGGTTGATGGAAGTCAGAAGCCGACACAGCAGTTCCTTTTGCGAAACAACATGAAGGCGAAGTCTTCGCCGCGCACCGGGTATTCCTTGCCGGCCCCCCAGATCACGGTGCTGCGCCCGAAAGGCTGGCAGCACCTGCCGCCGTCCTTTTCGGTGTTGGGGATGGGGTAGGTGAGTTGTGTCTTGTAGGCCGTCTTGTCCATGACGGGCTCGAAGTAGGGGCCACACAGGCCGGGCGTGCCATGCCATCCCCAGGCGATCAACTCGCGGTGCATCTTGGTGGTCAGGCGCTGGGCCAGCAGAACGGCCGTGCGAACACCGCCCAAGTGGTAGGGCACTTGGCCATCCAGCGGGTAGATGCCGCCCTGGCATCCTGCGCACCAGAACAATTCCTTGATGCCAAAGCCCTGTGAGGCGGCCACGCAATCGGCGGCGCAGGCGGCAATCGCGATGGGGTTGGCGAACAACACCGCATCCGGGTTGAGGATCAGGGTCAACTCGTCGTCGTTCCACAGCGGATCGACCTCGGTGAGATAGGCCAGATCGAAGCTGCCCTTTTCCAGGCAGGGAAAGTCGGTCACGACCTCCAGCCAGTACAGCATCGGGTTCACGTAGAAATGGGCCTGGTAGAAACTGCCGCCATCGCCGTCGCCTTCAGCGTGGGTGAAGCGGGCGGCTTCCGGGGCGGGCAGGCCCGGGTTCAGGTCGATGCCGCCCAGTGAGGTCAGGCAGAACGGCTTGCGCACGACTTCGACATGGCGAGCCGGTTCCCAAAAGCCGATAGACAGACCGATGACCGGGTTCACGCCGCAACTGCACACAGGGCTGCCTGGGTTGGCAATGTCTTCCTGGCCGCCGAAGTTGGCGATGGGGATGCTGCCCAGGCTGATGGGCAGGATGCAGCTCCAGCAGATGTCGGTGACGGGGTTGGGGAACTTGCCTGTGCAGGTGGCGATGCCCGCCGCGTGGCTGTGCTGGCTGGTCATGGCCAGCAAGCAAATCAACAGGATCGCCGCGATGTGATCCCACGATTGACGCCATCTTGCTTTTGGGGTGGATCGGGTCATGGTGTCACCTCCAACTCATCCACGCGCAGGCGCTTGCCTTCCTGCGAGACCAGAGCGGGCACCTGTGCGATGCCCAGGCGCCGGGTCAGCACACCTTGCTGGTCGTAGTAAACCGGCGTGCGCCAGGCTTTCATCAGGTCCAGGTAGGAGCCAGCTGTCAGGATCGCCTTGAGCTGGCCCTGGTAGCGCTGGATCAACTCCCGAGCGCGGCTCACCTGCCGTGCATCACGGGCGTCGAAGAACAGCAGGTGTCTGGACAGGGACACCACGTCCAGCGGGTTGTGGCGCGAGCCAGCGGCAAACATCAGGTGCCCCTGGGGATCCAGGATGTTGCGATCCAGCGTGAAGCTGGGGTCGAAGTAGAAGGTGCGCGGCTGTTGCGTGGTGCGCAGCCCGGCCACAGGCTGTGGCTGGCGCACGGCCTGAATGCCGCGCTCACGGGCTTGGTCCTGCAGTCGAGCCAGTTCGCCATTGGCTTGCTTTTCTCGCAGGCGTTGCGCAATGAACTCCAGCAGGTTGGCTTCGCTGATCGGATAGGTCGGACCGATGCTGCCCAGGTCCACGCCCCAAGCGCATGAGCCCGCACCTGTGCATGCCATGGTCAGCAGGCAGGCCATCACCATCAACTGTGGGCTCTTGGGCTTCATGGCTGACCCCGAGCGTCGCAACGGATGCGTTGAGCGAGTTGGCTCAGCAGGGCATCACGCTGCGCCAGTTGGCTGGGGTGGCTGGCGCTGACCATGCCCATGAGGACCGGGTCACCGCTGCCCTGGGCAATGGCCTTGCGCAACGCCAGCGCGGTGAGGGGCCGCCCGCAGCGTTGCGCGAACGCACGCAAGTAGGCTTGAGCGCCGTCGCGCGCGGCAGGCGAGATTTGCGCCAGCAGTGCCAGGTAGTCCTCCAGAGGCACATCGTCTGGCGTGGACGCAGGCGTGCTGGCGCTTTGAGTGACTGGGCTGCTGTGGGCGCGACTTTCGGCCAGTTGCTGGGCCGGCCGCTTGGGCGTGGTCTGGGCCTGAGCGTGGGCTGCAGATGCCAAACCAGCGATCCAGATGCACAGGATCAAGCGAGGCGCCGAGTGGCGCACGTCATTGCGGCCATTGCGGCACTTGCGGTGTTGCTGGAGGTGGCATGGACAGGCTTGCATGTCATGTTCCTCAGAACAGGGGCCGCACGAGCCCGATGACCTGCTCGGCGCGGACCAGACCGCTGCTGCGGTAGCGCGAGTCAAAGCTGTCGGGGCTGCTGCCCTGGACGTAGTAGCTGCCCGGTGGGATCACCGTGGGCTGAATGGGATCGAGCCCACGGTGGTCGAAGGTCTGAGCCTTGGCATGCCCCACCGACTCGCCGTTGATCAACACCATGCGGTCTTGGACGGTGATGGTGTCACCGGGCAGGCCCCTGACCATCTTGAAGAAGGGCTGACCGCGCAGGCCCGGGTAGTGCTGCTGTGCATCGCCAGCGAAGGCGAACAGGATGTAGTCACCACGGTGCAAGGCGGGCGGAACAGTCTGTTTCCAGCTCACGCGATAGGCGACACGGTAGGGCAGGCTGGGCGTCCAGTTGAAGACAATGGGCAGGCGTGGGGTGGGATCCAGGAACAACCGGACGTAGGCCAGCGCCCAGATGGCGAACACCGGAAGGTAGAGATGCCAGCGGCGACGCATGTGGGCCAGTTGGTCGCAAAAGGATTGCCGGGCTTGGCGATAGCTGCGCACATGCCAGGGCACGGGCGGCGGGATGCGGACGATCTGCAAGGTCATGGCATCCCCACTTTCTGGCGCAACTGAGCGGTCAAGTCCACGGTGTGCGGTGTGGGCCCGGCCACAGCGCCTTTGAGTACCACCAGGCATGCGCAGTCGCGGGGCAATTCCTCCAGCGCAATGGGCAGGCGTTGGGCGAAGGTGCGCGCCATCAGCATGGCGTTTTGCCGATCGTCTTCCGAGCCGGCCTTGGTGAGCAGTTGCGTGAACTCGGCTTCCTTTTGCCGGTACACCTCGGCCACATCGACCATGCCGATGCGCAGCGCTGGGCGCACCACAGTGCGGTCATAGAGCAGCAAGGCGGCAGCGACCACGATCAGGGTGAGCAGCGACTGCACCAGGGCAGGGATGAGGCTGATCGCTTTCATACGGTGTGCCCCCGGCGCCGCAGCAGTTCGGTGATGGCTGCATCGATGCTCAGACCTTGCGCGCGCAGCTCGTCGATGGGCGCGTTGTCCTCCAGCTTGTTGGAAAACAGCAGGTGCGTGGCCGGATCCAGGATGTTGCGCGCCACCCCTTCGCCCACCGGGGAGGAGATGTACAGCTCGGAGTACACGCCCGCCTCGGTCCTGAGCGAGTTCAACAAGCGCTTCTTGGGCTCGTCCATGGTCAGCCTGCCCTTGCGGTCCAGCATCTCGATGGATTCGGGCTTCTGGCGCAGCAGGAACACCCAGTCCGAACAGTTGAACGCGGCTTCCATCTGGGCCGAGCCATAGAAGTCGTCGGCGCTCTGGGTTGCCGTGCCCAAGGCTCCGCCGTATTTGCGGGCGCGCCGGGCCGCTTCCTCGATCACGGCGGCCTTGACGGGGTCATCGGCCCCGATATCGCCGAGCTGCTGCTTGAGCTCGTCAATGAACAGCACCTTGCGCCGGTTGCGGCTGAGGTACATCTCGCCGGTGATCTGGTGCAGCAACAGGATGTTGACAACGGCGTGCAGGTCGGGGCGACGCTTGAGTTCCTCGTTTTCGATGACGATGAAATCGTTGCTGAAATCGACGTTGCTGGGCCCCTCGAAGAAGCGCTCGTACTGGCCGCCTCGGGTGTAGGGGTTGAGCATCACGGCCAGGTCCTTGATGCGCTGGTCGTTAACCAGGCCCAGGGCTTCGATGTTGCCGGTCTTGAAGGCCTCGCGCAGGGCCGTGATGGTCAGGTCGTTGCCGTGCTCGGCGAAGAGCTTGAGCACCATGGCCGATATGGCCTTGTACTGGACCTCTTCCAGCGTGTGCTGCATGGAGCACATCTTGGAGATGGCCGGCACCAGCATGTCGATGTCTTCGTGGATGTCAACGATGTTGGTGAAGGGGTTCAGGCAAATGTCCACATCGGGGCGGAACTCGATGTAGGTGCCCTTGGCCTTGCGGCACAGCTTCTCGAAAGAGCGGCCCAGGTCCAGCATCCAGACCTTGGCGTCGATGGCCCGGTAGGACCAGGCCATCTCGTTCATCAGCACCGACTTGCCCGAACCCGGTGCGCCGATGATGGCGAAGTTGTAGTTGCCCAGGTCATTGTCGAAGATGTCCAGGGTCATCAACTGCCCACGGCGCCCGCCGAAGACCAGGGCGGGGGTGCGTGTGCCGCGCCACTCCGCGATCAGGGGCGCCAGGTGGATCGCGTTGGCCATGGTCTTGCGCGAGACGCGGCGCATCTTGGCCAGATCGCCATGAAAGCGTGGCGTGAGGGTCATGGGCAGGCTGGCCAGCAGCGCCTGGCGGTGCATGTACACGTCGGCATTGAGCTGAAAGCCCCGGCCACGCCAGATGGCGTTGGCCGCTTCGTGGGCCGCCACCGCCTTGCGCGGTGGCGAGAAGATGGCCAACTGGTGGTACAGGCTGACCAGGCTGCCACCGGTGTCGATGGCCTGCGCGGCGGCCGTCCAGTCCTGCAGCTTCTTGCCCACGTCCGGCATCACGTCGGCCATCTTGCTTTTGGCGTTCTGCGTGGCGCGCACATGGTTGGCGGTGACCGTGGCCTTGGTGGCATTGGGGTCGAGCACATGCACGCCCATGGTCAGCAAGAAGGGCGCGCTGTACTGCAGGGCGGGTTGCATCAGGTCGCCGATCAGCGAGCCCATTTGCCAAAGGGCGAAGCGCTCAGGGAAGGACTTGATGGAGTAAAAGCGCGCCTCCAGTTCGTCCGATCCGGTGTCCTTCCACAGGCGCAGGCCGCTGGGGGTGGGATCCTGGATGGTGTCGAAGTCGATGATCTGGTCGCGCAGTTCGCGCCCGTCGTCGTAGTGCAGGTCTGGCGCGTCGGTCTGCGAGATGCGGTCAGGGTTGGTGAACAGTGCGCACCAGTTGATCAGGTCAGCGGCATCGCAGACGCGGTTGGGCAGGGAGGCCGAACGCAGCGTGGAGGCCATGGACTCGCGCTGGGCCATCACCTCTTCGCGCCTGGTCATGTCCTGAGCGTCACCTGGCAGGGTGACGCTGAGCATCAGGCGGAAGTCCCGGATCGTGTAGTGAAAGCCAGAGGTCAGCGAGGATTGCGCGCCGCGCAGCAGGTGGCCTACGCGTTGGCGGGCCAGGGTGTGGAAGAGGTTGTCGTTGCGGGCAGGTCGCCCCCAATGCTTGGCCTTATCAGCCTGGTCCTCGTCTTCGACTCGCAAGTTGGCATAGCGGCGCAACTGACCGCGCACGTGAGGTGAGGCGAACAGGTGGAACTGGATGCCCGCACCCGTCGGGCAGTTTGCGTACAGCGAGATCAGCACCTCGGCCATGCGTTCATCCGCGCCCGACTGCGGCATGACCTCCAGCATGAAGCCCAGGCCATCGCGGTTGACGAAGATTTTTTCATCGGCGAGGTAGGCGGAGTAGGGCAGCCACGCTGCGAATTGCTCTGCCGGTGTGTCAGGCGGTGCGCCAAGGCCCATGGCTTCGAACAGGCCTTGGCGTGCGGGCCTGCGCACGGTGCGAGCCGCGTCCATGGAGACACTGGCTGCTGAAGTGACAGTTGAAGTGGCTGTGGCTGAGGGGGTAGGCATGGCGCAACCTTTGAGGGTGTTTCAGTTGCTGGGGGCAAGGCCGTCGGTGGGCGGCAGCAAGGGGCCGATGTCAGGGCTTTCCGAGTTGTCCGGGGTGTATGGAGACGGGCGCTGCTGGTCTGCGGGCCGCACGGGCGAGGTGCTCTGTTCTGGCGTGGCGGGTTTGACGGGGGCTCCGATCGGAGGTCGTATGGGCGCATAGGCGTCACGGATCTGGCGCTGTGCGTGGTCGATCAGCCACTGACCCGCATCGATCTGGACGTAGACATAGCCCTGGTCGTAGAGGTCTCGGTCTGCGTCTTCCCAGGGCTTGAACCACAGCCTCAGGATCCGGGCCGATGAGCGCAGGGGCAGCGCCAGGCTGGGAGACTGCGCCACGGGCGGGACAGTGGCTTTGGCGGACGCCCGCGCTGGTGCAAGGCGAGGCTGTGGCGACCCGGGTGCAGGATTGGTACCTGGCTCGCCATTGGATTTGGCGGCCATGCGGCGCTTGGCCACCTGGGCGGGCAGGTTGTCCTGAACGGCGTTGGCATAGGTGCCCGATACCGAGGTGCAAGTCACCCCGTCCGGGGCTTTGCATGCGTAATCGGAGCTGCCGCCCAGGCCGGAGAGGTTCATGCAGCCCGACAAGCTCAGCAGCAAGCATCCCAGAAGCCAGATCGGGCGCACGGGGTGGGCGCGGGTAGCGAGGTGACCGTGGGCGTTCATGGTTGAATCTCCGAGGTGGCCGGTTTCAGGCGAGCCTGGATCACCTGGTGATCGACGTAGCCTTCGGTGCGGCTGCCATCTGCCCAGATCAGGGTGGGCGTGGCTTGAACACCAAGGCGCTGCGCCAAAGCCAGGTTGCGAGCCACGGGGTGATCGCATCGCCCTGGGGCATTGATCACCGTGGTATCGCCCTGCACCATGTAGCGCTGCCAGGCTTGAGCCCGGTCCGGGGCGCACCAGAGGGCGATGGGCTTGGCCTCACCCTGAAAGGGCAGCATGAAGGTGTAGACCGTGACGTTGTCGATCCGGGCTAGCTCCGGCTCCAGTTGCTTGCAGTAGCCGCAGCCGGGGTCGCTGAACACGGCGATCTGCCGCTGACCGTTGCCCCGCACGGTCTTGATGGCGTCTGCCAGTGGCAGTTGGTCAAAGGCAATAGGGGCTGATGTTGGTGCGGATGTCCGTGCTGATGTTGTTGCGGCAGGCGTAGCGGGTGCCATCGCGCCCTGCCTGGCCGCCAGGGCCATTCGAGGTCCGGTGATGTCGGTCATGGTCTGTGTGTCAAAGACATGGCCGAACACGAAGTAGCGCGGCTGGCGGGCCGACACATAGGCCACGTTTCCGTTCATCCAGACTTCGTACAGCCCGCCAATGGGTGAAGGCAGCACCTGGGTGAAGCGCGTGCTGGGGTTGGCCTTCCTGAGTGTGGCCAGGAGGCGGGCCTCTTGCGATGGCGGGGCGCCTGCCCAGGCGATGCCATTGACCAGCATCGTGAACAGAGCCCAGATCTGCGTCACGGCCTGGAGCCTGCCTCGCAGAGGCGGGCGCATGTCAGTAGTTGTCATCATTGGCGGCTTTCAGGTAGCGGTCTTCGGGTGCGGGCTCAGCCGAGCGCGCCAGCGTGCTGGAGGGGGTGCCGCCGGTACTGGTGTAGGCGTTGGCCGACATGGGCACGTCGATGCGCACGCCCTTGGTGATCACCACATCGACTTCGCGGCTGGCATCGATTTCAATCACCGGAAACGTGTTCTCGGCGAGCTTGATGTAGTACTGGGCCAGGCGGTCCAGGGCCTTGCCGACACCGGTGCCGATGCCTGCGCGGTAGGCGTCACTGCCGCTGCCACCGTTGCTGGCGATCGTGCCCAGGGCAGAGGTGCTGTAGGTGGTCGATGAAGTCGCCAGGCCCTGGCCGATGCCACTGACCACGCCTGCCAGCAGTGCATTGGCCAGCATCTGGCCTTGTTTGGTGACCAGTCGCCCGCGCATGCCCACCTTGCCGTCTTCGCCATAGACGCTGCCCTGGATCTTGACTTCCAGCGTGGCGCCGTCCGGGCGGACACAGGACAGGTTCTCGGTGCGCAGATAGGCTCGCTCCGAGCTGATGTCGCCGTAGCCTGCGGCGATCACGAAGCAATCGCGGTATTCCCCCCGAAAACGGTTGGGCAGGACGGAGTTGTCCGAGAGCCGGATCAGGACAGGATGCGGGTTGGACTGAGCCTGCCCGCCCGTGGGTGCATCCAGGCCACCAAGCAGGGTGCCGCGCGTGAAGCTGACGGGCAGGAAGGTTGAGACGGTTCGGGTGTCAGCCGTTGACGGTGATCCGGGTGTGGCATTGTTTGTGGTGCTTGCCGTGGCGCCTGTTGCAGTGGCCTTGGCCGTTTCCCGGTCCACCAGAGAAACGCGGGTCAACACCGGGGCATCGAGCGGCCTGTCCTGCGGTGCCACGCCTGGATCACCGAGGGGCATGGCGCCTGCGGGCGATGTGCCGGGCGATGTTCCGAAGGAAGGCAGCGGTGGAGGAATGTTGACGCTCTGCCCCGGAAGCTTTGCCGGGGGCGGCGCGGTGGACGCCGGAGGTGGTGGAAGGGGCAGGCTGGATGCCGGTGGCATCGCTGGAGTAGCGGGCGTGTTCGATACCGCTGCGGAGTTGGGTGCCGAGGGCATGCTGGCGGCCTGGCTGGCCGAGGTGAGCTTTTGTTCCAGTTCGGCAAAGCGCTGCATGGTGCGGGCCTCGAACGCCTGCCTGTCCTTGTTGAGCCGGGTCTGCTCATCGCGCTCGTTCTCGTACTGCGCCAGCTTGCGGCCTGCGTTGCCCACCCATTGGTCTACCGGGTTGACCTGTTGTCCCGGCGGCATCACCCCGATGTTGGTAACCGTGGCAGGCTGCGCGTTGCCGTTGTTCTTGGCGTCTGTGGTGGGCGAGCGAGTGTCGGTGAGGGCAAAGATCAGCCACAGCAAGCCGACACCACATACCAGGATGGCTGCCAGGGTGACGTACTGGCGCTGCCGTGGAGACAGCCTTTGAAGGGCACTACCCATGGCTCCCTTGATGCGGTCTGGCAACCCGGTGACGCGGCCGTTGGCCGCTTGGTCGAAAGGCGTGTTCATCGCATGGCCTCCTGCCGGATCACGAACACATTCGTGGTCTCTCCCGGTTGCAGGTTGTGGTTCTCGATGGACACGCCCATGACCTGGGCGCCTTCGCGGTCGAATTCCTGCTCGGCCAGCACCATCAACGTTGGGCTGATGTTTTGCAGCAGGTATTTCTCGCCGACCAGGCCGCGCCCTTCATAGCGGCGCATCAGGGACAGCCTCGCTTCGAGCCACAGGGGGACGATGCGGTTGACCTCCTCGACCCGCATGTCGGGAGGCACCCGGTCAGAGGCCATGGCCACCAGCAAGGCCTTCATGGCTCGGATGTGGTTGGCCGAAGTGCCCAATGACACGCCCGAGGGACTTGGGTTCGCGTTGTCCTGCTTCAGCAGCCTGGCACTGGGATCCCGAATGACGATGGTGTCTGCGGGGGTGTCCGAGCGATGCAGCAGCAGCGTGTAGGTCGCCTGGGCGCTGGAGACGAACAGGTTGATGGGCTTGCTGGACTTGCCCACGGGGCGGATGTAGACCTCGCCCTTGTCCTTGTCGCATTCGAGGACCAATTCACCCGTGGGGTTGATGGCCGGACTGTTCTGGCTGTTGGTGCCAGGGATAGGGGCGCCATTGGCCAGGGAACTCGTCGAGGCGGCTGCTGCTGTAGCGTTGGCACAGTTGCTCGAATAGATGTTGCCGAACACATCGGTGATGGGCGCGCCATCGATGCGGATGCGTGTGGGCTCCTTGATCGACACCATGGCCTCAACGGAGACACCGTCGCGGGCTTCGACCAACTGGAGCGCGCTAACGGGGCTTGGTGCCGTTGCCATCCCAACGGCTGTCGCCATGGCCAGCAGCAGGCTTGCCGGCGCCGTGGAGGGCTGCGGGCGTGGCTTGAGATCAGCTCGCATTGGGAACCTCCTTGAAGGTTTTGAGGTGCATGCGTGCCCCGTTGAAACTGAACTCGATCAGGTAGGCCTTGAGGTCGTTGGCGGTTTCAAAGCCATTGACCAGGGTGCGCAGTCGGCCACGCACCACGACGCTTTGCTTGTCCTCGCTGGGCACCAACTGCTGCGGCATGAACATCGTGCTGGCGTTGATGCGCTTGAGCCTTTCGGCCTCGACCTCTTGCCTGGTCTTGAGTGCGCCGTACTGGTCCGGCTCCACATAGCCGAGCAGGATGTTTTTCTTCCAGTCGATCGATGAAGGTGTGACGTCCAGCACCAGCCAGGCCATGAAGCCACCCATCTGCTCCAGGTATTCGCCACTGGCCTTGTCGCGGCTGACCCAGAAGGTCTTGTCGATCGTGGGTGGCACGACCACCGTGCGAACGGTGCCAATCAGGTTGAGGATGACGAGCAGTGCCACAACATGACCCGAAGCCAGGACGCCCACCGCGAGCCCCAGGCTGCGGTTGCGGCGGCGCATCTCCTTGATGTCGCTGTTGAGTCGCTCGAAGTCCATGGCGTGCTCCAGACTCAGCCGACCATGCGGCGGATGTGCGAGGGCGGGGTGGCGCGCATCGCGGTCATGGGGCTAGGCGGCAGGTGCCAGTACAGCCAGTGCATCGCGAAGGCCTGGTGCTTGTCGGCCTTGATGCGGGCGATCCAGCGCGACAGGAAGATCCCCGCACCTGCGCAGGCCGCAAAGGCCAGCTTGGTGCCCGACAGGTAGCCGACAAAGAAAAAGAAGATCACCGGGGCGGCCACATCGATGTCCCAGAAGCCGATCTTCCAGGGGTCATCCAGGCGACGGGGGATGTAGGTGTCGGCTTGCATGTCAGGCTCCTGCAGGTTTGTGCTGAGCTCAGACGACCGCGCCCATGATGGCGCCCGCGATCACCAGGCCCACCGCACCGAAGATGGCCAGGCCCACGTAAAACAGCACCGGCCCAAAATTACGCAGGGCCGACAGCGAGATCAGGGCGACCACGAAACCGACGAAGCCGACCAGGGCCTTGACGCTGGGGCCCAGCGCGGAAATCTGGGCGAGGGCGGATGTCAGCGGCCCGGTGATGCCAGTGAACGCCACCAGGTCAAGGGCGAAGCCGGGCATGGACAGGCCCAAGCCCAGGGCGAGCATGGCCAGCGCCGAGGCCACACGCCAGCGCTTGTGTGTGGGCTTGTCGGTGACTCGGGCACTGAATGGGTGGCTTTGCTGCCCGTCCAACTGGACAGAGGGGCGAGCAGGGGTGAAGGGGTGGATGATGGCTGTGCGCATGGGAATCTCCTGGCTGGGTTGCGCGTCAAGGCCTGACGCAGGCGGGGGCGATCCTGCGAACGTGCGGGCACGTTTCAGGAAAGGGATGCGGTGGGCAATTGAGCTCACGGGAGAGGGCCATTGGCGTGTCATGGCACGCCCTCGGATGAGGCTGTGAACACGACCTCCACGCGACGATTGCGGGCACGGCCCTCGGGTGTGTCGTTGCTGGCGACGTAGCAGCACAAGCCTCTGGCATCGATGCGGATGTCATTGGGTCGTGCAGGACTGATGCGCTTGATGTGATCTCGCACAGCACCCGCCCGCGCCAGCGCAATGGCCTGATTGGGCGCATCGGGGCCGACGTTGTCGGTGCGTCCTACGATGAGCACACGCTCGGCACGTCCCAGGGCTCTGGCTGCGTTGTTCAGCAAGGTCCGGTGTGCGGGTGTCAGCACCGCGCTGTCGGTTGCAAACTCCAGGACCAGCACCTGAGGCTTGCGCAGCGCGGCAGGCGTGGTCATTTGAGCTGGCGCGACGGATTCAAGTGCGTGGGCGTTGCCTTGCATCAAGGGCTGAGACTGCGTCTGCGGATCTGCGACGGCCAAGGCCAGTGTCTTGGGTGTAGTGGTGGGGCAGGCAGGCTCGACGCACTGGGCAAAGTACGCGTCTCGGCCACGTTCAAGCTGCGCGATGTGTGAGGCGTTCGGTTTGGCTTGCGGTGTCGCGGTTGCATGGTCCTGCTTGGCGGGCAAGGTGCAAGACGAGAAAGCAAACAAAATCACCGCTGCCGAGGCGCTGGTCATGGCGATGTCCTGTACGCGTGTCATGGCGACACCCGAGCGGTAAGGATGAACAGGGGCAGCTTTACGTCTGTGGGCTCTTGCGGCCGTACTGCGGGTGCCTGTGCGGACCGGATTGCCGAGGCGGGCAATTGCCGGTAGACCTTCCAGGCGTAGCGCCTGCGTGCGTTCTGGCAGGCGTCACCCTTGAGTTGAGTGCAGGCGGCGTTGTAGGCGCCCACTCCTTCCCAGCTGAGGCCTTGCCTGGCCAGGGTTTGAGCGAGAAGCCAGGCGCCCACATGGATGTTCGTACAGGGGCTGTACAGATCGTTCTCGGAGATGCCGAACCGCGCCAAAGCAGGCAGATTCGAGCTGTTGATCTGCATCAGCCCGATGTCGTAGCTACCAGTGTGTTGCCGGTGGCTGAGGTTGAGCGCTTTGGGATTGAGGTGGGATTCGACCTTGGCGACGGCATACAGCAGTTGCGATGAAACGCCGTATCGTTGCGCCGCCTCGTCCCAGCAAGCCAGGGCGTGTGCCGGCTGGCTCAGCAGCGCAAGACATCCAGACAAGGGACCCCATTGCATGGCGCACTCCCAACAAAACCAATTTGGCCGCCAATGCACGTTGCACGGCGAGACGGACGGGGTGAGACCGGCACGGTGCCGATCAAGGTCTTGTTCAGGTCAGCCGTGGTTGGACGGCCTTGGCGTGGTCAGGGCACGTGAATCGTTTGTAGATTCCTCATGCCATGTGCTGGTCAGAGCGCTGGGCGGTCGATGGCCTCAGCGGGTCTGGTTGGCGCGCTCTGGGCGGAAGCGCTGTGCCATGTTGATGCGAGCTTGTTGAAGGACTCTGGCGCCGGTCTTATCCGCCTGCTGACACAGCGCCACGCAGGCGGTGGTCAAGTGGTCGAGCTGGAACTTCGGGTTGGGGTGCCGATTGGCGGGTGAGCGTTGCAACTCAAGGAGCAAGTCGTACTGCGGTCGCCACATGGCTTCCCGACGACGAGGCGTGTTGGGCGAGCGGGCCACAAGCTCGGTTCCGAGAAAGCTGAAGATCTGTCTTGCCGCTTCGGGGCCGGAGAAGACCTGGGAGACGCAGGCACTGATCAGGTCAGGAAATCGAAAGATCGGGCCGACGTTGCGATCGGACTTGAGTACGCCATAAAGCCAGACATGTTCTTCCAGCCACAGCCGCGTCTCGATGACGTCTGACGGCTGGGATTCCACTGTTGCGGGGTGTCGCGAGTCCTGAAATCCGGGCGGTGCAGCGGTGAGCATGGTGCGTACCTCTGTTCTCTGATTCGGCAATCGCTCGGGTGAGCGCATGAGTACAGATTAGAGCCAGGGTACGGCATGGTCACGGGTGAATGCGGGCTTTGTCATGGGGATTTCGGCTCCAGTTCTTAGCGAGTACTGGCGCGGTACGGCCAAGATGGAGGAGTTCAATTTGCGCGAGACAAAAAAAAGCCCGCCGATCAGCGGGTGATCAGCGAGCACAAGACGCATCGCTGTCATCACGGTGCGCCACCGGCTCAGGGAGGAAAAGCCGGGCCGAGGTACGAACCAGCGGCACGGAAATGATACGGGGTTTCGCCCAAACAGGCATTGAACTCCTGGAGGTCAGGTACACGGATCGCATGTTGCCACCTGCATATGGCCTACTTTCCCGGTGAAGTTCGACAAGCCGCCGCAATGGCTCATGCAGCGCACCTGGCGCCAGTTTGCTGGTCGCATGGCCCGTGTGCCTCAGGCGAGTTGATCAGGCGACGCAGCCGCGAGGCAAAGAATCACCAGGTGATGGATGTACGTGCCGATGTCGGCAATGGCGTGAACTTTGTCGACGATGAAAAAGACTTCTCCTTCTTGTGGCAGGTCGTGCCACGCGCTTGTATCGAACATGTTGTGGTGGAACTTGTCCCCTATGGCGAATGCCTGAAAGGTGCTGCCAGCTTCGATTTGCGCAACCGGGTCATTGCGCATGGATCGAATCCGGATCTCCAGAGCGTGGATGACGGGCTTTAAACTCTTCATTTGAATTCCTGGGTAACAGAGACACGCCCATTGTTGGTTGTCGCATCAGCTGCCTTGCGGGCTGTTTTCCGAATCGAACGGCCATGGCAATCTGTCTGAATGTCGGAGTCATTTGCCACCGAGTTGGCAGTGCACACAGCGTGCGTGACATCGTCTTGGCGTACGCGGACATCGCCAGCAAACCGAATTGTTGAGAGCCACATGGACAAAGCAGAACAGATCCTGCGCAACCAAAGCACCTGTGATGAGGTGCTTCGCAAGGTTGGCCGCAATGTGCTGTTGTTTCAACAGATCGAGGCGTTGCTGAAATTTCTCGTGGCCAACCACAGGAGAGATGGCAGCACGTCGAATTTCGAAGAGCGGCAGCAGCAGCGCACTGAGAGGGCGCACAAGCAGATGATGGGGAAATTGGTCGAGCAATTCACCGATGGCATCCTCTCTGACGCGGGTGAGCCAACTGTCGAGCCGGAGGACCTCACCGAGGTGTGGATGTCATTCACGTTCAAGACGTCCGGGGACCGCGAGTTCTACGAGGCGCAACGTGCGGACATGAAGCGCATGGTGGACGAGCGCAACGAGCTTATTCACCATTTCATGCCCCGTTGGCAACCAGACTCTCCGGAGAAGATGGCCGAGGCCGCCAAGTATCTCGATGAACAGCGTGCCAGGGTGCTGCCCATGTTTGAACATCTACGATCTGTCTCCAATGAGCTGATTGATGTGGGCCAATCCATGGCCGCGTTCATGGCGTCCGAAGAGGGCCAACGGCATTTCGAGTTGATCCTGTTGCAGCACAGCCCGCTGGTTTTGGTTCTGAAAGAGGTGGCTGAACAAAAGCATCGGGCCGATGGCTGGGCCTACCTAGCTGACGCGGGGCGCATTGCGTGGCTGCAAGAGCCCGAGGCGGTGACGCACATGAAGGAGCGTCAGGGCCATGCCACACTCAAGAAGTTGGCCGTGGCTTCGGATCTCTTCGACGTGTTTGATGAACCCTTGCCCGCAGGCGGATACCGCACCTTGTACAAAGCCAAAGCCGGCTCCACGATCAAGCGCGACGGTGCTTAGCTTCGTTTCCCTCTCAACGCCAAGCCGGCGCCGACCACGGATGCCAGTACAACTGCACAGCCCCACGCGATGAAAAAAGCATTTGCTGCCGATGGGTTTGTATCGAACAAGCTTCCCTGTCCATGGCGCACAAGTACACCGTACGCGTACAAACCTGACCAAGCGAGAATGGTTGCTGTTGTTGCGCCCAACAGCTCACCCAGTAGGACGCGAATGACTGTCATAGGATAGGCAAGAACAAGGTGGTTTTTGAATCGCGAAGGTCGGACCAAATGCTCATGTGGCAATCTAAAAATGAGCACGAAAGCCAGTGAAATACCGCAATTTTCTTGCCATTCCAAGGGTCGATATGACCACCTGTGACTGCTTTCAGCGGCCTTGTCATCTCTGCCTGACCACTACCTACTTGTTGCATAGCCTAAAAGGTACAACATTGCGGTGATCGCTGTTAGCGCTAAAAGTCTACCCAGCCGCTGACGTGTTGTCGTGCTGGGGCCCGCACTGATCCAACCAGTTGCTGCGAAGACTAAAGAGGGGCCGAACAGATAGATTGCAAATAGAGCCGCAATCCACCAAGGGACGGCGCACAGACCGATTTCGGTGCAGGCACCGGAGATGTGGGGGAGCAGTGTGACGTTGAGGTGGAACGACATGTGACTACCCAGATACATCGAGGCCCAGGATGTAAGCAGTCCAAAGATGAAGAACGTAATCGAAAGACCAGCGCGTTTCACTTGATATCCCAAATCAAGATGCGTTTTGCATTGCTCAAGTCCGCGCAGCCGTTCCTCAGGTTGCGCTGCCGATCATCGGCCGTGTGATTGCGAAGACGGCTAACACAACCAAGATTGAGCAAGCACCCCACAATGCGGCCGACTTTGATAGCTGATGGCGAGTTCGCACCAAGTAGCCGACGGCACAGATCAAAACGCCAAACGCAATGCACGTGACGGCCGACAGCAGGGCAGCGTAGAAAGTGATTGCACCGATGTAAACGCTCTGCTTTGTGATGGATGTTTCGCCAAGGTACGTGAGGTAGCAAAGCCAGCTACCTCCCAGCGTGACACTCGCGCCGATCGCCAGACGATACGCGAGTGGCATATCAACGTAAGCCGGAATCATGAATTTCCCTGGCAAGCTCGGACCATCGGCGCGGACTGTCGGGGCCGACGTGCCCGAAATGGAAATGTCCCTCGCTTTGTTGGCGAGTGTTCTTGCCCGCGTTCATAGCCGCTGACAACGAACCGCAAAAGACCTAGCCGCTAATCGCTCCATATGACGATGTTTGCTGATAGTAGTTGCCGAGAAAAGCCACTGCACACACAACGAGCAGTGTGACTAGCAAGATGGCTACGGATATACGTCCAAGTGTTGATCGCTTGACGGTTGGTCGTCCAACCCACAGGCCGACACAAAGCCAAGTGACAGGGGTTGACAGCATGAACGTTAAGGCGGAAAGACTGAACCACTCGGGGCATGCTTCCTTGCAACCATTTGGGGCCACAACGGCGGGGGCGAAGGCAAACGCAACACCTATCAGTAGATAGAACAGAGCAATAGCAATGCGTTTCAATTGATCTCCCAGAACAGGATCTGCGTGGATTTTCCAAGGTCCGAGTACATGCCAAGTAAGCTGCTGAAGCCTATCGTGAAGCGCATGAACGTTTCGGCTTGACTCAACACGCCTGTTGCAGTCAGTTTGGAACTATTCCACAAATCAATGTGATCGCCCGACGGGGATCTCTCGCCTGCGCGTGTCCAATAGTCTTTGAAAAACACGATGCCCGTACGCCCTTTGATCTTGTCCTGCCAGTTTGATCCAGTGATCTCTTCTGGCTTTGATGGAAGTCCACAGAACGGCTGTAGTTTTAGCCAGTCTGCCAATTCTTGGGCACGCACGGCTACCCTTTTGCTGCTGACAGCCACCGTTGCGCCCTTGAATGACTTCATTGTCAGCCCAACACCGCCGAGCGCGACGCTAACTCGAATTGCGCACTGGTTCTCGTAACCGGGTGGTACTTTGCCTTTGGCATCCAAGTAGGGCGTTCCCGTCTTGGGGTAACTTGACCAAAGTGCCGAAAATTTGACTGCTTCAATCTGAATCTTGCAGATTGAATTTGGCGTGGCATTCGTTCTGACCTTTGCACTTTGCTTCAATGCTTTGGTCATGACGCCTCCGTCATGTGCTCAAGCGCATCTTCACCCCAAAGCGTTTCATAGTCTTGCTCGTTGTCTGTGATGACGCGCGGCAACTGGCCGTTTTCATCCAGTCGGCCAGAGAAAGTCCGCCCATCAGCCGTTTTGATAAACCAAGGCAATCCAACCAGCGTGGCTGTCCCGTTCGAGACGACAAGTTGTGTTTGCTCATCGAACTTCACCGGATTGCGCGTTTCGGTGGCCACGTATCCTGCGGCGGCGGCACTGGCCGCTTGAGAGGCGACTGCGGTTTGAGGATTGGATGACCCACCATCGGATACCGTTGACACGGCTTGGCCTGCAATCAACGTAGCTCCGCATGCGCACTTGTCGCCGTGGCGGGCAGCAGGTTTTCCGTCGATGATCATCGTCGGATCACCTGTGACGATCACCGTCGGGCCGTGTCCACGCTTCGGGCACGTTACCTGATCGCCAACACGGGCAATGCCTTTGCCGTGCGTGTCGGTCATCACAGACGCTTCAATAACAACGCCACCGTGATCGGTCTGGTCCCCCAGAACGATGAAAGGTCGTCCCATTTCTCTTGCCCTGTTTTTTTGTTGCCCGGACTCTATCAATCAGGTGTAACGAAATTGTTTCGCTCGCAATTCAGATTCATGAATGGACCAATCTCAAGCTCTTCGGTGAAAGTCCCTGATCGCCGTCCCCATCAACGTGCCGATGACCACAGGCACGCATGGCACGACAAGAGGATGCAAGGTGATAGGCAGCACAAACGCCAGAACGGTTGCGCAACTGGTCAGGATGGCCAAGCAGGCATGCAAAGCGAACATTTCCGGGTTGTGGTGCAGGAACTCTTTGGCTTTGACCAGTCGCACAAGGTAGCCATCCGTCATGGCCGCAGCTGGGAAGGCCAACAGCCAGGGGAGCCACTCCAGCAGCATGGACAGGCGGAAGCTGGCGAGCAGCAGCAGTGCGTCAATCGAGCGGAAGTAGGGGTTGTTGAACAGCCGTTGGTTGACCGAGGCCATTTCTCGCCCGACTGCTGCGTTGACGCCACCCACGGGGGCCGCGTCTTTGGATGAAGGGACGGGTGATGCCTGACGTGCAGACTCCTGCATGCTCATCGCACGCGACAGCATGCGGGTGCCTGCGTCCTTGCCCCAGAACTCCGCCGCATGGGTGTATTCCGTTCGAAGTTGCTCTACGAACCGTTCTGGCGGGTGGGCGGACGGCACATAGAGAACCAGAACCAGCAGTGACAGCAGTGATGCCACGGCCATCGCCCTGATCATGCGGCTCTCCAGACGGGTTGATGGACCCCTTGCGCATCCGGATCGAGAATGGGGAAGCGACCCTTGACGATGCGCCCGCCAGACACCGAGGCAAAGTACTGAAGATTTGGCAGTTTGCCCAGGACATCGGCAGGCACCATCTCCTCGAAGCTCTCAGAGAGTTGGCTTGAATAGCTGGTTGAGAAGTCGCCCAGATGGGTGTCGGCGCCATGCCCCATGCCAACGCGCATCGAATGGATGGCCGTCTTGCCAAAGGTCTCAACGATGAAATCTTGCGTGGGTCGGTCCTTTGATCGCAGGGCGATCAGGTTGTTCAGGTTGCCCAGTGCCATGCGCGCAGCCGCTTCGCTGCCCAGGCGTTTGGCCAGGTCGGCAAGTGTCTGCATCGCACAGGTGGTGTAGATACCGCCTTCCGCACCTTTGTTGAGGATCTCGATCAAGGGCTGGTTGATGACGTTGGCTACCTCATCCACAAACAGTGCAATGCGCCTATATCCACCCAGGTTGTAGCGCATGCCCGCCCGCGCAGCCAGGTCGGCCAGTGCCAACGCACCGATGGCTGAAGCCACCGAGGGGTCGGGTAGCGAATCCAAGCACATGTACAGCACATGCCCGCCGCGTTCGATCTTCTCGAAATTCATGATCGGGCGCATGTCGTCGGCGTCGAACGGGTCAGGCGACAGCGTACGACCCAGGTCACCAGAGGTCAGCATCGACAGCACGGGCAACAGGTTGGCAGTGATCTTCTGGTAGTGCTCGCGGTTGTGCCTGAAGGTTCTCACCTGGGCATCGATCACCTTGCTGCGTTGTGACTGGGCAATGTGGTGTTCGTAGTACGCGACGAAGGCCATCAGCTCGGTGCTGGCGGCTTCTGAGGGGCGCTTCATGTGGCCTCGATGAGCCTCCTGCAACAGCTTTTTCATTTCGGGCAATTCACGCCAGGCGGGCCCCAAGGTTTCCTCATAGAAGCGGCGCAAAGAGCCCTCCAGCACAGGTTCGATGCCGCCCTCGATGTAGCGGGTCAGCTTGGCCAGGTTGGGGCGTTCCTCCAGTTCGACCAGGCCTTGCACGACCACGTTGACGGCGTCCCAGCCAAAGGCGGAGAACGCGCCAGCCGTGTCGGGCGGCATGATGGACTGGATGCGGGAGGCAATTTCAGTGGGCTTTTGCCAGTTGAAGGTGAAGTCCAGCCGCACACCGGCTTCCGGGAAGGCCGGATGAAACGTCATGAAGGTGTCGGGCTCGCGCCAGTCCTGGCAGGCGCGCTCAACCACGCGCTTGAGGCGACGGCTGTTCTTGGGGTCGATGACGATCACCACGTCGCCGCGCCTGACGGCTTGGGTGACTAGGTTGGCCAGCGCCACACCTTTGCCGGATTGGGTGGTGCCGACCAGCAGCGTGCCGCCTTCGAAGTTCTGCAAGGGGCGATGCAGCGGCACCTCATGGGGCTCGACGCCGTGTATGTAGGGCAAGCCGATCTCGGCATCGGGTTGGGGCGCGCTGTCATAGCCCAGCAGGTTCAGGAGGCGAGGTGACACTGCGAACTCGCGGTAGTCAATCTTGGCCAGTTCATACAGACGCTGGGAGTGCACTGGCTGCCACTCGAAGCCGAAGCCAAGAAATACGGTTGTTGGGTCCTGGCACCACCGCGACTGTGTCTGTGTGCTGATTACCTGAATGGCGTGGCCAGCCAGCGACGCCCTCAGCACGAGGATGCGCAGCGCCTGCGAGAACCTGAGGACGCTCATGCCAAGGCAAGAAATGGACAAGGGGAAAGCGAGAACGCGGGGCAGTTGGCCCATGGCGCCGACAGCTATGAAGAACATCAGCGCGATGCCCCAGGCAAGGCCTGCGTAAGCCTCGTAGGCATGGCGCCATGGCATCTCGTAGCGGCGCATGGGCATGTCACTCTCCTGACGCAGCGGCCAACGCGAATGCTTCCAGATCCAATCCGCTGATGAAACGAGGATCGATGGTCAGCCCGGCGGTGGTGGTGCCGTTGAACTCTCTGGTTGTGGTTGGTGCTGCTTTGGCATCGGGACGAACCAGCATACGAACCTCAGACAGTGCGCGAAGGGCCAGCGAGGGTTGGATGCCGCGTCGCTCAAACTCGTTGAGGGGAACGAATACACCGCGAGCCACGGTGCAACATTGCGGAGGGCCCGCTTGGGCGTTCAACGAATGAACGACCGCTGAGAGTGCATCGCGCACCACCGGGTTGAGGCGCAAGGGCGCCTGGAGCGTGAAGGGGTGGTCCGGGCGTTCCGCTGGCGGCTGCGGGCGCTCGTCCCGGCTCTGCGTGCTGAGCTCGCCTGCGAGCGCTCGCAAGCTGTTGGACTCATCTTCTTGGAGAAGTGGCAATTGAACGCCCTGTGCTGTGTCTGCAGAAGGCGAGGGCATTGGGGAGGAGGGCGCAGCAGAATCGGGCTTGGCTGTTGGTGTCTTTGAGGTCGAAGGGCTGAGCGTGGTCTGCTCGATGAGCGACGTTGTCAGTGCGGGCGGGGGTGGGCCCAGACCATCAAACATGATGGCGGCGGCAGACAACTTGACCGCTTCGAGCTTCACCTTGCTGCCGGGCGGCTGGATCAGGAAGATGGTCTGTCCAGGCAGCTTGGGTTCAAGCACGCCCGCCGACAACAACACCTCCATGATGGTGGATGGGGCTTTGGGAATGCCTGACAGTTGCTGGGCATCCAGCAGCGCTTGAATGTCTTCGGCCGCTTGGGGCCAAACCAGAAACAGGCCCTCGGGGCCGAACCAGACACGTGATTTTTCTCGGTTGACCTGCCATCCAGGGTTGACGCTGGCCAGGTGCCTCAGTGCATCAATCAGGTATCGCTCCAGGTGTGAGCCGTATTGAGGGCTTCCGTAGCGGTCGGCATTGGTCACCAGGTTGCGGTCGATCACCAGGGCCAGCGAGCGCCGCACCAATTCGTCGAGCACATTGTGGTCGCGATAGTGTGCAATGCCGCTGACGCTGGCCATCATGTGAGGCACGATCAGGGCATTGCCCTCAGCCAGGTAATGCATGACCTCGGTTGGTACGATCTGCGCCAGTGCGAACACGCCCAGGCTGCGCGTTTCGATCGCTTGAGGGCGCCAGCGCAAGAAATACCGGTCTGCCTGCCGTGTTGTGAGCCAGTCGCTCAACGGGGTCAGGTAGGCTGGCCAGACCTCACCAGGGCCATCGGTGACGATGGTGTGGCTGAGCACCCGATGCGCCTCGCAGCACAAGCCGGCGATGAAGGTGGCCAGGCGCCAGCGGGGTTCGAGGTGACGACGCGCCGTGATGGTCGAGCGACCGGAGAAGATGTGCGCGTCAGTGCCTTGCAGGCTGAAAAATCCCACCTCCATGCCCAGGCGCAACAGGCCGCCCGGGGTGCAAAAGTAGTTGTCGGCTGTGGCTGGCAACAGGTGAACGAAGCGGGCATAGCGTCTGATCAGCGTCAACACGCTGTGCTCGAAATCAGCACTGTCGGACCCATGGCACAGCTTGATGCGGGCGATCAAGGCATCTTGCTCTGCCAGCAACTCGTTGGCCGATAGCGCAGAGAAGCCTGGATCGACCGAGGCATAGGGGCTGCTGGCGTGAGGCTGGGCAGGCATCGCAACGCTTTCTGATGGTCCCGGTCCATTTTGGACAGGGGCGTCGCAGTGGTCGCCTGTCAATGCCACCCATTTGGGCAGCCTTTCGTGATCAGCCTCATTTGAGCAGGACGCTTCTCCTCAAGGCTGCAATGGCAGCTCACACCGATACAGCACAGCCCGAACCCCTTCCAGATCCGCCTTGTGGTCATGCAGGAAGCGTCGCAGTTTGCTTTCGGTGTCAACCAGCTCAATGCACTGAGGCAATTTGGCGGGACGCCCTTCGAAATGGTCGTGCTGCAACTTCTCTCCAGGCAAGTAGCCTGACGTGACGGTCAGCATCACGGCTTGCTGGATGTGCGCCAGCTTGGCGGCGCGCAACAGGTGATGCCCCAAGCCAGGCGTCGTCAAACGGTGCCAAAAATGCTTGCCCTTGGCCCGGGCCGACAAAGGGAAGTAGAGCCGAACAGCCGTCAATTCACTCATGGTTTGCTCACTGGTCTTGTTGGGGCGGGGGCACATCGGCCTGGCTGGGCACTTGTGCCAGGCGTTGCTGACGGCGGAACTCGGCCACTTCACCCAGCTTCATCCCCTCGGGCACATGGCGATGCTTGGCATGCCCCACCCGCTGGGATTTGTAGATGCCGGTGTGACCTGAGAACAGGTAGCTGACCACGCAAGCCACGGCCGCAAACACGCCCACCGGGGCGCCGAACAACTCCACGGCCATGATGGTGCAGGCCAGCGGCGTGTTGGCCGCGCCCGCGAACACCGCCACGAAACCCAGGGCGGCCAACAGGGCGAAGGGCTGGTGCAGCAGCGGTGCCAGCGCATTGCCCAGCGTGGCGCCGATGTAGAACAGCGGCGTGACCTCGCCACCCTTGAAGCCCGATCCGAGCGAGCCCACGGTGAACACCATCTTGGCGGCGAAGTCCCAGGGGGGCACCCGCTGCTGGAAGGCTTCGACAATCACCGGCACCCCCAGGCCCGCATAGCGCCAGGCGCCCAGCCCCCAGATCGCCACGGCCAGCACGCAGCCACCCAGCAAGGGGCGCAGCGGTGCATAGGCGATGTGATTTTTCATGAAGGCCGACAGCTCATGAGTGGAGGTGGCAAATGCCATCCCGACCAGGCCAAAGATGATGCCCGCCAAGGCCGCCGCACCCAGGCCCCACGCCGAGATGGCAGGGATGACGCCCACCGCGTAATGCGTGTGATGCACGCCCCACAGCAGCCCCACCTGGTCGGCGATGATGGCGGCCACAAAACAAGGCCACAGCGCGTCGTAGCGCATGCGGCCCAGGGCCAGCACCTCCAGGCCAAACACCGCACCGGCCAGCGGTGTGCCAAAGACCGAGGCAAAGCCTGCGCTGATGCCTGCCATGAGCAAGATGCGCCGGTCTTCTGCGCGCAGCCTGAAGGCGTGGGTGAGCTGGTCGGCCAGGGCGCCGCCCATCTGCACGGCGGTGCCTTCCCGACCGACCGACGCCCCAAAGAGATGCGAGATCACGGTGGCGCCCAGGATCAGCGGCGCCATTCGCAGCGGGATGATCTTCTTGGGGTCGTGGATCTCGTCGATCAGCAGGTTGTTGCCCGCCTCCACGCTTTGGCCCACTTTGAGGTAGATCCAACCAACCGCAAAGCCCGCCAGTGGCAGCAGCCAGATCAGCCATCGGTGGGCTTCGCGTGTCTGGGTGGCCCATTCCAGGGCCATCAGGAACCAGGCCGAGGCGGTGCCTGCCAGCATCGCGACCAGGGCAGCCAAGATCAGCCAGCGGCCTGCCTGAGGCAACAAGGTGATCTGTTCAGGGAGTTTGGAGTGCTTCATCGTGACTCAAGTTGTGGCGAACACCAACCTGTCGATGGAAGCAGTACGCATGCCTACAGCTTCCTGATCAACAGGAACTTCTGTAGGCATCATCAGCGCCCGAAGGGGATCGGGGCGGTTCAGGGAGGCATGCCATCTCCCACGTGTGGGCACAAGCTTATCAGATGTGGTCAGCAGGTTTGGCAGGCGCATGAACCGGGCCCTCAATGACGCAGGTACAGCACGCTGGCCATGCCCGCCAAGGTCATCAGCAAACTGCCGACGACGTGCAGGCCGATCATCACCATGGCCCAGGTCACGCGGCCTGTTGTCAGGTGGAACACCACTTCGGCAGAGAAGGTTGAAAACGTTGTCAGCCCACCCAGGAAGCCCGTGATCATGAACAGTCGCCAAGCGGGCGGGATCATGGGGTACTGCGCGACCACGGTCACCGCCACACCCACCAGGTAGCCGCCCAGCAAATTGGCCACCAGCGTGCCCATGGGCAAGGCCGAGTGAAGCGGGTTGAGCTGGGCCGACAGGGCCCAGCGCAGCAATGCGCCCAAGGATGCCCCCAGGCACACCGCCAAAGCAGTCCAGAGCGAGGCCAGGCTCATGGTGGTGTACTCACAGGCGCAGGGGCCCGGCTGCGGGCATAAGCTGCCAGGCTCCTGTCCATGGCGGCAGAGCGCGGCACAAACACCGTGAAGTGGCCGTACCTGGGCGAGAGTTCTTGTTCGGCCACGGCCAGCGGCTGGCCACGCGACAGGCGATACAAGGCAGACACCAGACCCGTGCGGTCGGCGCCTGACTCGCAGTGGATCAGGATGGGTTTGGGCGCCTGGTCGATCAGCTTGATGATCTCGTTCATTTGCTCAACGCTGACATCCCTGTAGGCCGACAGGCTCACGTCCAGGTGCCCGATGCCATCGGCACGTACCGTGCGCATCTCGTCGTCGTACCAAGTCTCCCCCGTGTTCTTTCCACGCAAGCTCAGCACGGTCTTGATGCCATGCGCGGTCACCACCTTGTGCAAGTCCTGCCCGCTGAGTTGGGCCGAGCGGTAGACCACATGGGGCTCGACGGTGTGGAAGTTGCCGCCTTGCTGGATGTACAGATAGGTGCCGCCTGCCAGCAAGACGCCAGAAAGGAGCAGTGCCCCGATGGTCAGCAGGGCACGTCGGGCGAATCTTGCAACGAGGGCAACGCGCGACGGCGAGGGTGTCATGGTCATGAGCAGATTGACAGGAAGTCGAGCACCGTGGCGGCACACACATCGACGCACCACAGCTTGCATGGCGCATTTTAGCTTGATACATTATCGATGTAACAGCCGCTACAAATGAAATGAACAAAAATCAATCTTCCTGGCTTTTGTTGACTTACAAGGTGCCCCCTGAGCCCTCCAAGGCCCGTGTGGCCATCTGGCGTCGCATTCGTGGATTGGGTGCGGTCTACATCCAGAACGGCATCTGCGTGCTGCCTACCACCACGGAGCACCAGCGGCAGTTCCGCATGGTTCAAAGCGACATCGAGCAAGCCGGTGGAGAGGCGGTGATCTTCGAGACCACCGCCATGGACGACAAGCAGGAGAGCCTGGTGGTGACGCGCTTCAAGCACGACCGCGACCAAGACTACGAAGAGTTCCTCGACAAGTGCGCCGACTACAAAAAGGAGGTGGACAAGGAGGTACAGGCCGACCACTTCACCTACGCCGAACTCAAGGAGAACGACGAAGACCTCAAGAAGTTGCGCGGTTGGTTGGACAAGATCAAGGCGCTGGACTTCTACGGAGCACCTGCCCGCGTCATGGCAGAGCAGCAGCTGGCCGAGTGTGAGGCGGTGCTGGAAGCCTACGCGCAGGAGGTCTTCGAGCGAGAACAAAACGTCAAGGGCGAACCGCAGCCGAAGGTGGCGGCGGTCAAGCGTGCGGGTGTGGCTAAAGCGTCTGGCACGTCAAAGGCTGGTAGGGGCAGTGGCTCCACGACCAAGCAAGGCGGTAAAGCATGACGGCCTGGCTCAACCGCACCGTGGCGGGCGTGGGCCTGACCAGCGCCCTTGGTGACTTCTGCTACGAGACCACCACGGTCATCCTGCCGGGTTTCCTGGCGGTGCTGGGCATCCCCGCCGCGACGCTGGGCCTCATCGAAGGGGCGGCAGACGCCCTGGCCAGCTTCACCAAGATGATCTCGGGCTTCATCGCCGACAAGCTCGGTCACCGCAAGGCCCTGGTCCTGGTGGGTTACGCCTTGACGCCCCTGGGGCAGGCCTTGATCGCCCTGGCCGCAGGCTGGCCACTGCTCCTGATGGGCCGACTGTTGTCCTGGTTCGGCAAAGGCCTGCGTGGCCCCCTGCGGGATGCCATCGTGATCCAGGCCATCAGCCCTGAGACGCGGGGGCGTGCTTTTGGCTTTCACCGGGCCATGGACACCATTGGTGCCGTGGTGGGGCCGTTGCTGGGTGTGGCCTTGCTTGGTCTGGCACACGACTGGCACTGGCAGGACGCAACGGGGCCATTTCGCTTCGTGTTGTGGCTGAGCGTGATCCCGGGCGTTCTGGCGGTCTTGTCATTCTTGTGGATGGTGCAGGACCCCGAGTTTTCACCCAACCCCGCTTTGAAGTTCTTCAGCACCTTGCGCGGCTTGCCTGCGCGCTTCAAGCGCTACCTGGGTGCGGTAGGGGTGTTCGGCTTGGGCGACTTCTCGCACAGCCTGTTGATCCTGGCGGCCACGCAATTGCTCACGGCCTCGTTGGGCGTGGTGCATGCCGCGCAGGTGGCGGGCTTGCTCTACGTCTGGCGCAACGTGGTGCAGGTGCTGGTGTCCTTTCCGGTGGGCGTGCTGGCAGACAAGCTGGGCTCCTTGCCGGTCTTGATCATGGGCTATGTTCTGGGCACCCTCACCGCCGTGCTCATGGCGCTGGCCTGGTGGTACCGCATCGACAGCATCGCCTTGCTGGCGGTCATCTTCTTTGTCGCAGGCCTGTACGTGGCCGTGCAAGAGGCACTGGAGTCCACCGTGACCGCAGACATGGTCAGCTCCGATACCTTGGCCACCAGCTACGGTGCCTTGGGCGCGGTCAACGGTGGGGCTGACTTCGTCGCCAGTGCGGCGGTGGGCACGTTGTGGACTCTGGCCTCGCCCGTCTTTGCCTTTGGCCTGGCGGCCACCTTGATGGGCCTGGGCACCTTGGCGCTGGCGCGGGTGCGGCGATGAGCGCGACCCGGCGCTTGATCCTCGTGCGACACGGCGAGTCGCAGTGGAACCTGGAAGGCCGCTTCACTGGCTGGGCCGATGTGGACCTGACCGATGCCGGGGTGACCCAGATGCGCGAGGCTGCTGCAGCCTTGGCATCCGCAGGCATCACCTTCGACCTGGCGTTCACCTCGGTGCTGCGCCGCTGCATCCGTTCGCAATGGGTTTTGCAAGACGCCATGGGTTGCATGTGGGTGCCCATCGTGCCCGATTGGCGCTTGAACGAGCGCCACTATGGCGACTTGACCGGGCGGCTCAAGGAAGAAGCAGTTCGCATCCACGGCCAGGACATGGTGAACCGTTGGCGACGCTCCTACGACACCGCACCGCCGCCATTACTGCCGTCTCAGGATTCACCTGTGGTCATCGACCGCCGATACCGGGCCTTGCGCCCTGAGCAGATCCCTTGTGGGGAGTCGCTGCACCAGACGGTTGACCGAGTGGACGGGGTTTGGAGCGAGGTGATCACGCCTGCGCTTCAATCAGGCCAGCAGGTGCTGGTCATGGCGCATGGCAACAGCTTGCGCGCCCTGATCAAGATCATCGAAGGCCTTTCAGGCGAGGAATGTCAAAGCCTGGAGGTGCCCAATGCCGCGCCGCTGATTTACGAACTGGATGAGACTTTGATGGTGCAGCGGAAGACTCAGTTGACCGTCGCGCCCCGCCAGTCTTCGACCATCTTGTAGGGTCCCCAACGACCTTTACCGCACGAAAGGAACCAGCATGACCAGATTCATCCTTGCACGCCACGGGCATGTGGAAGGCATCGAGCCTGTTCGCTTCCGGGGCCGTCTGGAGTTACCCCTCACAGAACTCGGGCGCAGTCAGGCGCAGGCACTGGCCGCTTGCATCCAGGGTGCCTATCCGGTCAGCGCGGTTTACACCAGCCCCATGGGCCGAGCGATGGAGACGGGGCAGCAAATCGCAGCCAAGTGCAAGCTGGTGGTTCAAGTGCACGCAGGGCTGCACGACATTGACTACGGTGCATGGCAGGGCCTGACACGGCAGGAAGCGGCGATTCAATGGACTCAGGAGATCAATCTGTGGTTCAACTTGCCACACCTGGCTCGCTTGCCTGGCGGCGAATCGCTGCAAGTGCTCCTGGTGCGTGCCACCGATGCCTTGCATGACATCGCCAAGGCCCATCCAGACGAGACCGTCGTGCTGGTGGGGCATGACAGCGTGAACCGCGTCATCCTGATGCACGCACTGGCCTTGCCCCTGTCGCGCTATTGGTTTCTGCGCCAGGACCCATGCTGCATCAATGAGCTGGCATTCGCCAATGGCGAATTCACGATCAACAAGCTCAATGAAACCGGGCACCTGAGGCCGCTGTAGCTCAGGCTCCCGGCACACCGCATCTGCTCAGTGCGCGTGTTGAAACGTTTTGACCGCCGACACCAGCAAGATCACGCCGAGCAGACCCATCAGCCAGGTGGTCGGCACCAGGCCCAGCAGCAGGCCGCCGATGGCCGCCCCCAGGATGGAGCCCGCCGACATCCACTTGAGCAAGGCCTTTTCACGCGCTAGAACCTGGAAGGCTTCGGCCTGGCGGTAACGCGCGAAGCCCACGATCATGGTGGGCAGGCTCACGCACAAAGAGAGGCTGCCCGCCAGCTTGATGTCCAGCCCGAAGAGCAAGACGATGGTCGGGATCAGCAGCTCGCCCCCGGCCACGCCCAGCAGCGCCGCCACCACGCCGATGCCCAAACCGGCGACCACCCCAGCCACCACTTGCGTGGGCAGGTTGTCGAACAATGGCTTGGCGTCCTGCAGTCCCCACAAGCTTTCGCCCAGCATGATCAGCGCCAAACCGATCAGCATGACCATGATGATGCGGTTGAGCCAGACCCGTGACATGGTGATGGCGTGCCCCGCAGCCCACCATGCGCCCACCAAGCTGCCCGCCAGCAGGTTGAGCGCCACCCCGATGTGGGCACCCAGTTGCTCAAAGGGGATCGCCTTGAGGCGAAACAGCAGGGCCGCAGCCACTACCACCAGGCTCATGGCCTTGTTGAGGATGACGGCCTCCAATGTGCCCAGCCTGAACAAGCCCACGAGAACGGGCAGGCGAAACTCTGCGCCGCCCAGGCCGATCAGGCCGCCGAGGGTGCCAATGAGCGTACCGGCAATGAAGCCGTGAATGGATCGTTGCGGGGGCGTCATCGGCGAATCATCGAGCGATGGCATCGCCAGGCAGGACAAAGCCATAGCGCACCATGACTGATCGCGCGGCCGGGCTGCCCAGGTAATCCGCAAACTGCTTGGCCAAGGGGTTGGACGCGGCACGTTTGGTAATGACGTACCCCTGCTCCAGAGGACCATGCAGGGTATCGGGCACCAGGGCATAGCCCCCTTTGCTGGACAAGGCAGGACTCACTGCCAGGGACAGGGCGATGATGCCCACCTGCGCATTGCCCGTGCTCACGTATTGGGCGGCCTGGCCGACGTTCTCACCAAATACCAGTTTGCTTTGGATCTTGTCCCACAGGCCCGAGGCCTTCAAGGCCTCTTCAGCCCGTTTGCCATATGGCGCGTGCTGAGGATTGGCAATCGCGATGCGGGTGATGCTTGGGGCAGCAAGGTCGCCCAAGGTCATTTGGCGCGCATCCTGGCTGGCGCTCCAAATCACAATGCGGCCAACGGCGTATGGCTTGACTGCCGAGGCCGCCAGTCCGTCGCTGACCAAAGCGCGCGGGTAGTTGATGTCCGCCGAGAAATACAAGTCGTAGGGTGCTCCATTGCGAATCTGGGTCTGGAAGTTTCCTGACGAGCCATACACCGCACTTACTTCGTTGCCTGGGTGGGTCTTGCTGAACGTTGCAATGACCTCATCCATGGCAAATTTGAGGTCTGCCGCCGCAGCGATGGTGATTTTTTCTGCCTGGGCCAAGGTGGGGCCCATCAACGCGAGCATCAGCAAGTAGGAGAGGAATCGGTGCATTGTTGGTGGTCCTGTGTTGCAAGAGCAGCTTGTGGCATGTGTCGATGTTGGGTTTGCAACATTGTCCACGCTCGCCCGGTCTGAATTGAAGACAGAGCACGGCACATGCCAGGCCACTGGCAATGCCCTGAAAATAGAGCCCGATACTTCAGCGGATCTCAAGGAGCCTGGTTTGAATCCATCCAACATCGAAATGGTCGGCGCAGCATTGTTTGCCGTGGCCATCTTGCACACCTTTGCCACCAAGGCCTTCGAACGACTCGCCCATACCCGCCCCACGCACGCGGGCCTGTGGCACCTCTTGGGCGAAGTGGAGGTGGTGTTCGGGTTCTGGGCCCTCGTGCTGGTGGTGGCCATGTTTGCGCTCGGCGGCTCGACCGTGGCCACGCAATACATCGACTCCCGCAACTTCACCGAACCGATGTTCGTGTTTGCCATCATGGTGATCGCGGGAACCCGTCCAGTCCTCCAAACCGCCATGGCGGGTGTCAACATGGTGGCCAAGCTCATCCCCCTGCCTGGCAGCATGGGATTTTATTTGGCGGTGATGTCCCTGGTGCCGCTACTGGGTTCGTTCATCACCGAACCGGCGGCCATGACGCTGGCGGCCCTGATCCTGAGCGAGCGCATCTTTGCCCACAAGGTCTCGGTCAAGCTGAAGTACGCCACGTTAGGCGTGCTGTTCGTCAACATCTCCATCGGGGGCACGCTCACGCCGTTTGCCGCGCCACCCGTGCTGATGGTGGCCGCCAAATGGAACTGGGACGTCGCGTTCATGGCCAGCACCTTCGGCTGGAAGGCGGCACTGGCCGTCGGGGTCAACGCCTTGGGTGCCACCTTGCTCTTCGGGCGTGAACTGGCTGGCTTGAAGTCGGGTTCGAGCGATCAGCGGCCCCGCCGTGTGCCGCTGTCCTTGACCTTGGCTCACCTGGCTTTCTTGGTTGGCGTGGTGTTTTTTGCTCACCATCCGGCGATCTTCATGGGTCTGTTTCTGTTCTTCCTGGGCGTGTCTTCAGCGTACCCGGACCATCAGGATCGGCTCATCCTGCGTGAGGGGCTGCTTGTGGCCTTCTTCCTGGCCGGACTGGTGGTCTTGGGTGGGCCGCAGCAATGGTGGCTTCAACCGCTGCTCTTGAGCATGAACAGCGACGCCGTCTTCTTTGGCGCAACGGCCCTGACCGCATTCACAGACAATGCCGCCTTGACTTACCTCGGGTCGTTGGTCGATGGCTTGTCAGGCGAATTCAAGTACGCCCTGGTCGCCGGGGCCGTGACCGGTGGTGGGTTGACCATCATCGCGAACGCACCGAATCCAGCGGGCATTGCGGTCTTGCGCAAGCACTTTGATGATGAGGCGGTCCACCCAGGCGGTTTGCTGCTCGGGGCGTTGCTGCCCACTTGCGTGGCCGCGCTGTCGTTCAGGCTTTTGTAGGCAGATTTGCCTCGCCCTGCGCTGAAAGCATAATGTTCGGTGATGGAGCGACCATCACCGAGTCGTCAGGCAACGCGTTTGCAGAACTGAAGACTCTTGCCACCTGATTAGGTTCAGGTGGCTCTTTTTTTTGCATCAACGCGCGGTTCCAATCAGGCCGATGCCCATGTCGCCCCCGGATTGTGATATGGACTGGAAAGGACGCTTGTGCGTGCATGTCAGCGTTTGTGATTCGATGCTTGGCCGCACTCAAGTAGGATGTTGGAGCCGAGATTCGGCGACAGCTAAACATATTCATCATGAGCACGTATCAAGAACTCTTGGCCCAGAAAGCCGCCCTGCAAAAACAGACATCGGAGTTGGAGCGGCAACTGCAAGAAGCCCGCAAGACTGAGCGCGCTGGCGTGATTGCCCACATCAAACAGTTGCTTGCTGACAATGGTTTGACGGTTGCCGATTTGGGGGTTAAGGCTGGTGCGGCTACCCGGTCTAGCGCGGCAGCGGGTAGCAAGGTGGCTCCCAAGTACAGCAACGCTGAGACGGGCGAGACCTGGAGTGGGCGTGGGCTTCAACCCAAATGGGTCAAAGCGGCCTTGGTCGCTGGCAAGACACTGGACCAACTGAAGGTGGTTTGATTTCAGGTTCTATTGGCTCAGGCGGTTGCCGCTGACGCAGCTGAAACCTCGTGTTTGGGAAATGACGCCTGAAGGCGAGGGTCGCAACTGTAGCGTTGCACCAGTTTGCAAAATGGGCAGTGCTCGCCTGAGTGAACCAGGCTACCGATGGCCATCAACACGTCGCTGTCGCATGACGGGCAGGCGAGGACTTCGAACACCGGCGTGCTGGCCAGCCAGATGCCATCGGTGTGCGATGCCAGATCAAACGCCCTGTCAAAGCTGATGCGGTGCGGGCATTGGCAGACGGCTTGGTATCCGCGGTAGGCACTGACCAGAGTTTCTGCGGAGCCGAAGCCGGTGTTGCGCAGGCGGCGGTATATCGACATGAAGATGGACGACTCGGCCTTCGCGATGAGGTTCGCGCCGTGATACCACTCCAGGGAGTTGGGTGGACGCCCGCGTGGGATCGCTTGTGGATCGTTGAAGAACAGCCTTTGCACGTCCCTGGGATTGAGCCCGGTCAGGTGGTGGATGGTGCGCACTCGGGCGCCCAGCTCAGCGCAGTCTTGAGCCAGGCGCATGGCACACAGTTGGCGTTCAGCGCGTGTTTGCTTCATGGCGCCCTCACATCACGTCGCGCTTGCAGGCAACAAAGGGGCGGGATGCTGTGGCCTCGGTGCATGCACGGCTGCCAGTGAAGCCTGAAGTGGCGCGGGCGCCTTGAGCAGGGCGAGCAAATCCTGGCGCGGCGGGAACAATGTGCTTTGGCCAATGTGGGCAACGAATGACCACACTTCTTCCTGGCTCATGGTAGCAAGGTACTCGGCCTGAGCGGCATCCAGCCCGAATTTGCGGCATGTCGAGACACGATCTTGCGCGATGCCCAACCTGATGGCCTGCAGCAAATACAAATTGGTCAGCTGCACGTCGGTGAACTGGATGCTGCTCATGGTCTTCTCCTGTCGGTGCGCCCAGATGTGAATCGAAGTGGGCCAGGTGGGATGGCGAGGTGTGACTGCTGTGGGGTTGTGTGTCGGGAGTGATGGGTCGTCTCAGCATATTCATGATCGTCAATTGGGATCAATGCCCGAGAGCAGGGGGATGCCGAGATTGCCATCCACAAAGGCCCATGTTCCTTGACGTATTTGTTGCGCCAGAGGTGGCGGCCCGTCCGGGGCTTCATCTGGGTATAAAAAAACCACCAGAGCCTCGGCCCTGGTGGTGACGTCGCTGCCATGTTCAAGCGGGCCTTCAAGCAGGCCAGTTATGCAGGGCCTACTCTCGGCTTGAATCACATGGCTTGTGCCAACTCCTTCCATTCCTTGACGGGCAGTTCGATCAACTTCCCGCCCAGGGCTTCAAACTCGGTGGCACGGTCGTAGTCCTCAACCTCTTGGGAGAAGTGCGTGACGGCATTCACCAGGCCATACCCCGACAGATCACCTTCGGCGATCAGGTGCCGCAGCACCCCGGCGCGTTCGACATCATTCAAGGTATAGCGCTGAGCCAGCACTTCCACCGTCTTGACGGGGTTGCCGACCAAGTGGATCTGCAAGGTCTTTTGCATCTTCTGCGCAGCCTGCATGAACGTTGCCTCAGACACGGCCGCCTGCACGACGTCGCGCACCTTCAGGAAGAAAGCCTTGTCGTCGGCTTGCAAGGTGTCATCCTTGAACACCATGATGCTTTCATCGGACCCGAGCGCTCGCCCGACGTGTGTTTTGCGCAAGGAGCGGTCGGAAGCAATCAGGCCATTGCGGCACACCAATCGGTACAGCAAGGGCTGGACCGACAGCGTGCCTTGTCCCACCTCCGAGTTGGAGATGACCACGCCAGCCTGGACGATGTCGCCCGGCGCCATCTCGACCTTCAATTGCGGCGTGATGCACTTGATGTACATCCTCGTGTCGGTGAGTTCCACCGATTCGAAGCGCACATCAGGCAACTGCTGCAGGATGGGCAGCACACTTTCGGCCAGATCGTAGTTGTCGAGGCGACGGTAGCGGTCCGACAGCACGGCCCGGACATTGCCATCCAGCGTGCGGATCATGCGGCGGTCATCGTCACTTTGCAGCCAGGTGTTCACGTTGCGGTCCAGCAAGACCGGCTGCTCGGAGCGCATGCGCTCAAAGTATGCATAGGGAATCTTCAGCTTGTCTGCCAACTGGCGGCGCGCCAGCGGCATGACGCCATAGGGCGTAGAGGCCCCGCCTTCGCCGATGACGAGACGGGTCTCGCCTGTGTCGTCGGTGTCGTGTCGCATCAGCGACGAGGGGACCACCAGGTCCTTCTTTGATTGCAACTGGCGCTCAAGTTCATGGGCCAGGCTCACCAGGGAACGTCCGCTTCTCATATCAAGCTCCTGTTCGGGAAAGAAATGACGGAGACGGCATGACCCACATGCGGGGATGCACATCCCCGCCAGGGTTGATGACGGATGGGCTTTGACCCATCCACACAGGGCGCGAAAAGATTCGCGCCAGACTCAAAAAAACGCGTGCAAAACACCAGGGCTGTCTTTGCCTTGCCATGGGGCTTGGCCTGGTTTGACAGCAAGCAGTGGGAGAAATGTCTACGCGGTCTGGGTGGCATCTGTCGCTTTGGCCTGCCACACATCGGCCCAGTCGGTGCCTGGGGTCTTGGGCAGCAGCACCCGCACTTGCCGAGGACCGCTTTGGCGCTCCTGTTTCTTCAGTCGTCGTGCCAGGGCAAAGGCAAACATCTGGCCGTCAAAGTCCGCGTGAGCATCGTTGTCGGCATAGATGCAGATGCTTCGCACCGAGTCGGGCAGCCACAATTTCTCCAGGTTTCCGGCATTGAGTCCGGCCCACACGGGTTTGCCGGTGGCCAGGTGCACCGCCATGGCGGTCTCGATGCCTTCGGCAATCGCCAGTTCGTGCTCGGGCTCGAACAGGCGCACGGCTGCGCCATTGATGCCAGAGGACAGCACCTTCTTGGCATCGCTCACATTGGCCTTGCGGCCATCCTTGAGGTACGTGCGGTGCAGCGTGACTGCGTGACCATCGGCGCCCTGAATGCAAGCCAGCATGGCGGCGTATTCGGCCACCTTGCGTGACTTGCCCGAGGTTGGGTCTTTCTCGTAGTAGCCCAGCGCTGGATGCAATCGCAGCACCTTGGGGTAGTGGGCCAAGGCGAGCCGCCGATCGGACAGGTAGCGGTCTACCTCGTCACCGGGCGTCACGGGCTTGGCTTCTTCCCAGAGCCGCTTGGCCAGGGCCTTCATGCGCTCGGCCGACGGCTCCGGTGATGCCACATGCGGGGCAGGGGGCGAGGCGCCCACCACGCGCTCGACTTCCTTGAGCGCGGTGTTGAAATCCAGGCCCGTGACGGCCTGCAGCAGCTTGAAGCCACCTCCCGCGCCACAGGCGCGACAGTGGTAGTTGCCTTCACCGAACTTGTCGGTGTACTGAAACCGGTCCGTGCCGCCGCAGAGTGGGCAGGGCTGGTTGCGCTTCTTGAGAATGTGTTCGCCAACGCCCAGGCTGCCCAGGATTTCGGTCCAGCGACCATGGGCTCGGCGTTTGACGTCTTCAATGCGAGCTTCGTACTCGGGGTTGTTCATGATGAACTCCGTGTTGATGACATGCTCTCCAGGGGATAGATCAGCGGTCAGCCGCGATGGCGAACCGATGGGGTGAACAACTGGCCTGCCTGAAGTGCTTCGATCACGCTGTGCTCGACGAACTCCCAGGGCAGTTGGTGCTGGGTGTGCAAGACCTGGCCTTTGTCGTCCAGGTGTTCGACCTTGAAACCTGCCTGGCTCCACAGCACGCGGTAGGTCAGCCAGTCGGCACCGGCGATGACAAAGATGCGGCCAGCCTGGCCGGTCAGGACTTCACTTTCCTTGACCAGGAACTCGATGTCCTGGGGCTCATCGACCATCAGCATCGGAATGCGGTGGCCATGGGCGTATGCTTGTTTGTGCATAGGGCTCTCCATGTGTGAGGTGAGGGCCAGGGCCGATCGGAACGATCTGGCCTTGGCGTTGTTTGGGGCTGTTGGGATCAGGTGAACAGGTCACCCTGCTCGGACATCTGCTTGAGCTGTTCATTGATCCATTGCGGATTCCTGGCCAGGCGGGCCTCAACCCACTGGGGGTTGCTGGCGATGGCATCGCGAACCCATTGGGGATAGCGCTCAAGCGATTCCGACAGCCAGGCTTTGAGCTTGTTGCGGATGTGGTCGCGGATGTCTTGCGCATCCACGAGGCCGCAGTACGCGATGGGCGACAGCGGGCTGCATCCCACCACACGCAGGCAGTTCACGAACGAGAAGGGCTGTTGGTCCTTGTCCCGCTCGGTGAACACCCAGCGCAGGGTGTCGAACTTGTCTTCCAGCGGCGTGGCCGGGTCAGACAACTGGTTGATCTCCTGCAGCAAGCGCCAGTGCAGGAAGACGATGTCTTCCTCGCTCCAGTCGATGCTTTCGGTCGGATCGTCCAGCGACAGTGGGTCTGGTGATTGATCCGGAAGAACGGACTGCGTCGCCCCCATGAAGCCATTCAAGGCAGCTGGGGGGTGAACCAGGGATGTGCTCGTGTGCAGCATCGTGGCCTCCATGTGAAATAGGGAGGCACGGCGCACCACTGAGGGGGCAATGCCCCACAGGGTGATGAACAGTCGGCAAGGTGTTTTGACGCACTGCCGATGGCGATGAAGAGACTCCAGGGCTGGCTTGATCGGGTGGTGAGCCCGTTCGGATCGGTGTGCCAGCTACCGATCGAAGAAGGCTTTCGGGGTGAAGGCACGCATGCCGCGTCAGTGCGGTCGTGCACTCACCACGAAAGTCGCTTCGATGGCATCGGGACGGTGGTGACCGTCAAGGGTTTGATGTGAACTCCAGGGCTTGCCTTCTTTGAATGCAGGGCCAGCTGCCGCATATCAGCAAGGTAGTGCCTTGCCATGAGGATGGTCAAGATGGTTCCATGCCAAAACGGGGGCTGATGCCGAAAGGGGCTTCAATTGCCGATGATTCCCGGTGGTGATGCACGAACGCGGTTCGCAAGATGGTGGCGAGCACGCCAGTCACGGGAGCGCGACATGTCTGATATTCACCAGATCGTCAAGATGGACCAAGGCGGGGTCAACGACCGGATCCTGGCCAAAGAAAGCAAGGCAGATTTCAGGCGCATCGAAGCGGCCAGTGTGAAGATGCCCACGTGCTTCACCAGCGCAGAGGGCAAGCGCTTCTTTGTTCGCCTGTTCAACACCTTGCAACTCAACATGCACTTCATCTCGGTGATCGCACGCACGCGGCTGGATCACGATGACATCGTCAAAGTGGAGGGCAGCATTCGGGCGAAGCTTGACGCGGTCAACGAGAGCTTGAACAGTGCCATCGATGGCGCAGAAGCCTTGTTCAAGGCTCATGGGATCACCAGTGTGGCGACGTATGACACCGTGGCCCTGTCGGTGGACGTCAGTGTGCTGTCGTCGTTTGGGCGTCGCTTCCTGGAGGTCCTGGGCAAGCTGGACCAGTTGATGCCACTGCTCCAGACGCTGGAGATCCATGAAGTGATCACTGCGCAGGCGGTGGACATCCAGCGCGCCAGCCTCAAACGTCAGGTGCGCGACGTGGCCAACGGGGCTCGCAATCTGGCCACTGGCCTGAGGCGCCGCATGAATGCCATGGGTGAACGGGGTGAGGGCGGTCCCGAGTCTGTGCCAGCCCCAGCAGCAAATGTTCAAGCATCTGGTGTGCTTGCTCAGGAGCTGGAAGCGACCGGCGATGATGCAAGTGTTTCGTCAGCCACGGACACCATGGAGCCTGTGGATGCTGCTGTTGTCGTCAAGTAGCTACTCAACGCGACCTGGTTGATGCTGGCAAGCGCCACGCGCAAGAGGCCGACTTCACGGACGATCTCGAGGAGCACAAGCCGTTCTTGCTTGAGGCGTCCCATGTCGTCCGCTAAGGTGACATCGGGACGCATGTTGCGCCACCGTCGCAGTCGATACCTGCCTGCCTGTGCCTGTCCACGTTGCGCTGAGCCATCCCGTTGACGAGGCACTATGTACTTGGAGTTGCTCACAACCACACCGTGCGACCGGGACGCCGCCGATGTGATGCCGGAGTCGTGCGTCCCTATCGGCATGCGCAAACCCTGACCTAGCGCCGCCGCTACAGAGCAGGTCATGTCTTCCATCGGCATTCGCCGTGAAGAGGCCAGATCATGCCTAAACCCAACCGGGGTGCCGTTGTCGTGCCCGCGGCACCTGTCCATGCTGTTGCGGCGCCATCATTGCCGCAAGTTGGCTTTCTCCGACAGGCACAGGTTCTGCAATTTGTTCCCATCTCCAAGTCCACACTGTGGCGGCGCGTGCAGACGCGCACCTTTCCTGAACCCGTCAAGCTGTCGGTGCGCGTGACCGTCTGGCGGGTGGAGGACATCAGGCAATGGATCGCTGAACAGAGTAGCCGTGCCTGACGCCCCTTGCTGAAGCCAATGTTCACGCTTGCAGAGCCCACCCCCTTGCCATGCACCTTGCTTGGCATGCCTTGCCCCGACATTGAGCGCGCAGGGGACTTGGCACACGCCAATGCATGGGAAGTGTGCCTCAGCCCATGCGGGGCGGTGCCACGGAACTTGCTTGCTTCTGGGTGTTTTCACGTGGCTTTTGTCCACGCCAAAGCAGATCTGCCTGATGCCGAAACCCCCCGCCTTCACCGGCGATTTCGACTGGTGAAAATTGCGATCAGGGTTGAGCATGAAGGCGCTTTGGCAGCGTGAGGACAAGTAAACAAAGCAGGGAGAGGGTCATGTCATGCGCACCAGAACTGGAACCAGACGGGGGCACCGTTGCCCATTCGATCAGGATGCTCAAGGAGGTCATCGATGGCGACACCTATGAGGCCGTGGCCGCGCGGTTTGGCGTGTCACGCACGGCGGTTGAGCGGCGCATCAAAGCCATTGCGGTGCAGTTGAGCCAAGTGGCCGACATCGATGGCTTGAATGAAGATGGCGCTGCATTCGTCAGACGCTTGCGCCTGCACCGCGATGCCATCCTGACGGCCTTGGAGGATTTCGATCCGAGAAAGACGGTCGGACATCGTTCAAGCCGCATCGTCTCCATGGATGAGATCATCCAGGCAGGCAAGCGCATCAAGGGGCGCAGCAATCGGGCCTGGCATGATCTGTCGCTGTTCTATCTCCTGTTTGCCACGGGCGCACGTCCCCTGGAAATCGCCCGCCTCGAAGTGAGGGACTACCTGAACTCCGATGGCAGCGTTCGGCGCCACTCCCAGATGCGTGCCGAGGTGGCCATTACCGGAAAGGCCCGCCCATTGCACTTCGCCAGCACGAGGTTGGACGAATCGCTTTCAAACTACCTGGAAGAGCGCCTGAGGTTCGGGCTGGGATCGGGACGGGACGGCGCTTATAGAGGGCTTGATCCAGATAGCCGCTTGTTCCTGTCCACAGCAGGCGAGGGGTTCAAGATCACACCCTATGGTGCGCCTGGTCAGCGACGGTTCTTGTGTCGACCGATCCTGGAGACCTATCGCAAGCTGTTTCGCTATGCCGAGATGAAAGGCGTGACGGCGCTGTCTGTGCGTCGCACCGTCGTGGCACGCCTCTATGAGCGTGGCGCTGATGAGGACGATGTCGGCCTGATCCTGGGCATCAGCGAACGCAGTGCGGTGCGCGAACTGCTGGCTCGCCACAAGCCGACCATCGAGCAACTGCTCGATGAGCTGGTGTGAACACCATGCCCACCCGTCAAAGCGCTGAAGGCGACAGTCAGCGCTTTTCCATCAAAGGGCGGGTGGTGGATGCAAGTGCGCCAGACATGCAGGATCTGCTGGCACACGTGTACGAGACCCCCGAACGTCCCCGATGTCTGTGTGTTCCTGGTGGTGTGGAGATGTACGTGGCGCGGCACCGTCAGTTCGTTGTCAAGCGCATGCCGGAAACCGGGTGTCGGCATCACCCATCGTGCCCATCCTTCGAGCCAGAGTGGCAACAATCAGGTCTGGGCGAGTTGGTGGGCGAGGCTGTTCTGGAGACGGTGCCTGGGCAGATTCAACTGCGTGTGGACTTTCCGTGGGTGCGCACGGTGGGGCGAAGTTTGGTGCGAGGTGAACCACATGAGGTGACCGAGGTGGAGGCACCCAGGCGACGCATGAGCCTGCATGCCCTGATGCACTTCCTTTTCGAGCGGGCGGGCTTCAACCGATGGAGCCCGGCCATGGATGGCAAGCGCAATCAAGGTGTCCTGCACAAATACCTGATGAATGCGGCCGAGGACGTGATGGTCAAGGGTGTTGGGCTGAGCGAGCGTTTGTACGTGCCCGAGCCCTTCAGCGAAGCCAGCAAACTCGAGGCAGCTCAGCGCCGTCGCAACAAGCTGGCGGTCTTGCATCCGCACGAAGGGCAAAGCCCTCTGGCGGTGGTCATCGGCGAATTCAAGGTCAGCGAGGTAACGGCCCTGGGACGGCGTGTCTGGATCAAGCACATGCCCGATGCACCCCTGCTGGTGGGCACCAAGACCTGGGAGCGCATTGAGCGGGTCTTCGCTCCATTGTTTGAAGCCCGTGACGCTGACAGCGGATACAAGGTGCGTTTGATGCTGGCGGCGCTGATCCGAGCTCGCCGTGAGCACACCTATGAAATTGATGCGGCCAGTTTGATGTTGACCAGCGAGCACTGGATCCCGGTGGAGGGTGTGCATGAGTTGCCGCTGGTGCATACGCTCGTCTCTCAGGGCCGACGCTTTGTCAAACCACTGCGTTACGACGCCAGGAGCGCCGCTGCATTTCCCAATGCTTTGCTCTTGGACGCTGGACCCTTGCCGCTGCCTTTGCACGTCATCAGCGCCTTCATGCCTCCCAAGGAACGGGCGGAAAAAGAGCGGACCCTGCGAACTTCCGCCGGTTCACCCTGGCTTTGGGTGAGCGCAGAAGAGATGCCGGCCTTGCCGGGGGCGGTCATGACTTAACGGCCATTGGGTGGGCTCAGGACTTCATCTCGACTATGGGTGGGCGGGAGTTGTTAACCCAGCCATCAGATGTGGGTAGCCTGTTCCGCAACGATGGCTGCGCCCGGTGCAGGCCAGGTCGCAGGATGCAAAGCGCTCATGTCGTTTTCTTTCGGCACATGCAATAGATGAACTGCTGGTCAGTCCCAAAAGGGGTGTGGTGCATTTGCTCTTCGTGGGTCAGCATGGTGAATGCTTCCCCAAATTCGGCATGCAACTCGTCGGGTGCGTAGCGCATGACGGGTAGCCCACTGCACTGAGTGGGGCCATTGCTGCCGAATGTGGCCATGATGACGTGGCCACCTGGCTTGAGCGCACGCAAGACCTGTTTGACGTAAGCCTCACGGTCCTCTTGCGTTGTCAGGAAGTGGAACACGGCGCGGTCATGCCAGAGGTCGATGCTGTGGGGCTCGAAGGTCGCGCGGGTGATGTCCGCCTCAACCCATTTGACGCCAGCTCCACGCGCGCCGAGGCGGTGCTGACTTTCTGCCAAGGCGGCGGCGGACAAGTCGAGCACGGTTACGTGGGCGTAGCCGTCGTCCAGCAGGTCATCGACCAGCGTGGAGGCTCCACCGCCAATGTCGATAAGGGCCGTATCACGACCGAGGCCGCTTGCGCGGATCAGCCGCATGGACATGTCGGCATGGGCTTGAAACCAGCTCACACTGTCCGGTGCCTTGGTGGTGTAAACCTTTTCCCAATGATCTTTGTTTTGCATGTTTTTCGCCTTGATCTGTTCAGCCAAGATGGGTGTGTCTCTCTGCTTTTGGTTCGGCCTCCATGGCCGCCAGCCCTTGCAAGATGCCGCACGACTGCACGGCTTGCTCGCTATGACATCGCTGGCGCAAGGTGGCCAATTGCAGCTTGAGGTGGGTGAGTTCCCGTATGCGCTCATCGACATGGGCGATGTGCTGATCAAAAACCTCATTCACCGCGCCGCAGCCTTGCTCGGCCCGGTCAGCCAGACCCAGCAGGGTGTGGATTTCGTCGTGGCTCATGTCAAGCGCACGGCAATTGCGGATGAAGCGCAGGCGCTCGACGTGCTCGGGCCCATACACGCGGAAGTTGCCAGCCGTGCGGTCAGGTGCAGGCAGCAAGGCTTCCTTTTCGTAGTAACGGATGGTCTCGACCGTGCACTGCGCGACCTGGGCCAATTCACCGATTTTCATGAAGACTCCATAAACCTCTTGACTCTATAGTAGCTTCAGGTTGTGTAATGGGCAAAACGCTTCCTCAAATGCCCATGCCCATGCCCACCCATCACGAACACCATTCGCACGACGACCACAGTCACGGTGACGAATCTGGTTGCACGACGCCCCCTATCTCCGTATCGGCTGTTGCCACTTGCGAGACGGCTTGCTGCAGCCATGACGTAAAGCCCGCTCCGGTGGCGTTGGGCAAGCCTGTGGCCTTCGGCGCGCGCGTACAAACGCCCATCCGCATCATGCAGATGGATTGCCCGACGGAAGAGGCCTTGTTGCGCAAGAAGCTGGGGAGCATGGCCGGTGTCTCGGGCATGGAATTCAACCTGATGCAGCGCGTGCTGACGGTGACGCACGAGCCTCAAGCCATTGAACCGATCCTGGACGCGGTCCGCTCCCTGGGCTTCACGCCGGAAATCGCCACGGGTACCACATCCGATGCGGCCCTCACACCTGAGCCCTCCAAGCCCTGGTGGCCGCTTGCACTGGCGGGTGTGGCCGCCACCGCTTCTGAGGCGGTGCACTGGTTCGGTTTGCCGACATGGCTGGCCGCTTTGCTGGCGGTCACTGCCGTGCTGGCCTGCGGCATCACGACCTACAAAAAGGGTTGGGTGGCCATCCGCAACGGCAACCTGAACATCAACGCCCTGATGAGCATTGCTGTGACCGGCGCGCTGGTGCTGGGCCAATGGCCTGAAGCGGCCATGGTGATGGTGTTGTTCACGGTGGCCGAGTTGATCGAGGCCAAGTCGCTGGACCGTGCGCGCAACGCCATTCAGGGCTTGATGCAACTGGCGCCAGAGCGTGCCACCGTCTTGCAGGGTGACGGTAAGTGGCAAGAGGTCGAAGCCAAGTCGGTGGCCCTCCAGGCGCATGTGCGAATCAAGCCGGGCGAGCGCATCGCATTGGACGGCACCATCGTCAGTGGGCGCTCAACGATCAACCAAGCCCCGATCACAGGCGAGAGCCTGCCCGTGGACAAGACCGAGGGCGATGCCGTTTTTGCCGGGACCATCAACGAGTCGGGCTCTTTCGAATACGTCGTGACGGCGGCTGCGGACGACAGCACCTTGGCGCGCATCATCCATGCGGTGGAAGAAGCGCAAGGGGCGAAGGCGCCGACACAGCGTTTCGTCGATCAATTCGCACGCGTCTACACGCCCGTGGTATTTGCCATCGCACTGGCCGTGGCCATCCTGCCGCCGCTGTTGATGGGGGGCGCATGGTTTGACTGGGTTTACAAGGCGCTCGTTCTGCTGGTCATCGCTTGCCCCTGCGCACTGGTGATCTCGACCCCCGTGACCATCGTGAGTGGCCTGGCCGCAGCGGCGCGCCAAGGCATCCTGATCAAGGGTGGAGCCTATCTTGAAGAAGGTCGCAAGCTGGCTTGGCTGGCCCTGGACAAGACAGGCACGATCACCCACGGTAAGCCAGTGCAGACGGACTTCGCCGCGTTGAGTGGCCATGGCGAGGCGGACGTTCGCAGCCTGGCCGCCAGTCTGGCCAGCCGCTCCGACCACCCGGTGTCCCGCGCCTTGGCCACTGCGGCCCAACAAGACAGCATCGCCTTGCAAAACGTGGATGCGTTTGAGGCGCTGCCTGGACGTGGGTCCAAGGGACTTATCGGCGGCAAGGTCTACCTCCTGGGCAATCACCGCCTGATCCATGAGCAGGGCCGCTGTTCCGAGGCATTGGAGGCACGTTTGACCGCCCTGGAAGAACAAGGCAAGACGGTCATCTTGCTGACAGACGAAGAAAGCGTTCATGGCATGTTTGCCGTGGCAGACACCGTCAAGGACAGCAGCCGTCAGGCCATCGCCGAACTTCACGCGCTGGGCATCAAGACGGTCATGCTCACGGGCGACAACGCCCACACGGCCGGAGCCATTGCGGCGCAGGTGGGCATCGACGAGGCCCAAGGCGACATGCTGCCCGAGGACAAGCTCAAGGCCATCGAGGGCAAGATCGAGCAAGGTGGTTCAGTGGGCATGGTGGGCGATGGCATCAACGACGCGCCCGCGCTGGCCCGTGCCGACATCGGCTTTGCCATGGGCGCGGCGGGCACAGGCACCGCCATCGAGACGGCCGATGTGGCCCTGATGGACGACGATTTGCGCAAGCTGCCGCGTTTTGTGCGCCTGTCGCGTCGCACCCATGCGCTGCTGGTTCAGAACATCGTGCTGGCCCTTGGCATCAAGGCGGTGTTCCTGGTCCTGACGCTGACGGGCCTGGGCACGATGTGGATGGCCGTCTTCGCGGACGTGGGCGCCAGCTTGTTGGTCGTTGGCAATGGCTTGCGGCTGCTGCGTGTCAATTCGTCACGCTGATCGGGTTCAGATTTTGTTTTGTATGCCGATATACTCAGTGCCATGCGTCGATTGATCGCCATTTTCATGCTGGTCTTGCTGCCGTTCCAAGCCGTTTGGGCTGCCATGGAACCGTATTGCCTGCATGAAAACGCGCAGAGTCAATCGCATCATTTCGGGCACCACGAGCATCAGCACCACGCGGATACCGACGTCGCCCAACATGATGACAACACCAAGGACACCGGCAAGGCATCGGCGATGCTCGATCACGATCACCACTGCTGCTCGGGTGCCTCGTTGCTGTCTGCTGCTGTGCCACTGCCTGGGCCATTGCCTCAGGCTGCCGGGGTAGCCTCGCCGCTGGCGAGTTACGTCTCCTTCGATGCGACCCGCATTGAACGCCCGAATTGGACTGTCTCGCTCTGAGTCGGCGAGACGGGTTTTTGCACATCCCCTGATGTGATCCTGGCCATAACAGGCTGGTGGGCCACCACCCGCTTAGAACATGCGCTGTGTGACCAACGCGCTCAAACTGAGCCCTTGACCTGTTCGCCGAATGTCCCCTGCTGATTTGCGGAGAATTCGATGCGACGATTTGATGTTTCCCGGGCGGCGCGCACGGCTTGTGCGGCCCTGTGTGTTCCCTTCATGTTTCAAGCAGCTTGGGCTCAAGGCCTGAGTCTGGATGCGGCGCTGGCCACGGCGCTGGCACACCACCCTGATTTGCGCGCCTCGATGCTGGAGCGCGAGGCCAGCGAAGGCGCCACCCAACAAGCCGGTGCCTGGCAAAACCCCGAGTTGTCCACGCTGGTGGAAGACACTCGGCAGGCCACGCGCACCACCACCATCCAGTTGAACCAGCCCATCGAGTTGGGCGGCAAGCGCTCGGCTCGCATCAGCGCGGCACGGGCGGCCCAAGGTCAGGCAGAGCTGGATGTCGCCGCGCGGCGTGCCCAGGTCAGGTCGCAGGTGATGGCGGCGTTTTACGGCGTGGCTGTGGCGCAAGAACGGGTGAGGCTGTCCGATGAGCTAGGTCGCTTGTCTTCTCAAGCGCGTGAGGCGGCCTCCAAGCGGGTGCTGGCAGGTAAGGTCTCGCCCGTTGAGGAACTCAAGGCGCAGGTGGCTGAGGCCCAGGCGCTGTCTGCGAGCACCGTTGCCCACAGCGAGTGGCGTGCTGCGGTGGCCCAACTGCGACAGGCCTTGGGTGATCCAACCGTCAAGTTCGAACGTGTCGACGCTGACATCGGGCGGTTGCCCTCCGCTGGACTGTGGGAGCCCCTGGCTCAACGCCTGGAGACCGCCCCGGCCATCGCTCGGGCGCAACAAGAAATCTCGCGCAGGCAGGCCCTGAGTGATCTGGAGCGGGCACGCCGCACGCCAGATCTGACGGTGACGCTGGGTGCCAAGCGCGACCAGCAGTTGGGCCGCGATCAGTCCATCTTGGGTGTGAGCCTGGTGCTGCCGCTGTTCGATCGCAATCAGGGCGCCATCCTGGAAGCCAGTCGCCGCGAGGACAAGGCGCGGACCGAGCTGGAGGCCGTGCGTGCCAGCGTCGAGGCGCAGGCCACCCAGGCCTTGGCACAACTGAGCGCCACGCTGGCGCAGGCTCAGACCCTGCGCGACAAGGTGCTGCCCGCCGCACGGCAAGCGTTTGCAGCCAGCACCAAAGGCTACGAGTTGGGCAAGTTCGGATTCCTGGACGTGCTGGACGCCCAACGCACCCTCTTCGAAGCAGAAACACAGGCGCTGAGCGCCGCCGCCCAGGCCTATCAGGCTGACGCCCGCTTGCTTGAGCTGCTGGGCGAGCCCACCCCGACGAAAGACTGACCCATGAACAACCCCATGAAACACAAATCCTGGCTGGCCATTGCGGTCGTCGTCGTTTTGGGCGCGCTGCTGGGCTGGGCGATCCTCCAGAAGGACAAGCCCAAGGCCCACGATGAACACGGTCATGCCGAACACGCAGAGGCCGAGGGGCATGCCGATGATGAGCACCATGGCGCTGCCGCAGCCAAGCCTCATGCCGACGACAAAGAGCACGGTGACGAAGAGCACCATGAAGATGCCGCAGAGGCCAAGCCCGCCAAAGGCCCCCACGGTGGCCGCCTGTTCAACGCTGGCGCTTATGGCCTGGAAGTCACCATCTTCGAGACCGATGTGCCACCCGAGTTCCGCCTCTACACCTATCAGAATGGCAAGCCCCTGGCCCCAGGCCAGACCACGGCGAAGCTGACGCTGGAACGCCTGGGTCGTGAGCCGCAAGTCATCCAGTTCAAACCCCAGGGTGACTTCCTGCGAGGTGATGCCGAGGTGGTCGAGCCCCACTCCTTCAAGGTCACGGTCGAGGCTGTGCAAGGTGGGCAAACCCATCGCTTTGGCTACGAGCAGGAAGAAGCCCGTGTGACCATGAGCGATGCCCAACTGCAGCAAGCCGGGGTGACGCTGGCCGTGGCAGGCCCGGCGCGCATCAACAGCCAGCTGTCCTTGCTGGGCGAGGTCCGCTACAACGGCGACCGCACCGTGCAGGTGGTGCCGCGTCTGGCAGGGCTGGTCGAGGCCGTGCCTGTCAGCGCGGGTGAGCGCGTTCGCAAGGGGCAGGTCCTGGCTGTGCTGTCGAGCCCTGCGCTGGCCGATCAACGCGCCGAAGGCGTTGCGGCACAGAAGCGCTTGGCCTTGGCGCGCACCACCCATGATCGTGAGAAAAAGCTCTGGCAAGACAAGATCTCTGCTGAGCAGGATTACCAACAGGCACGCGCGGCCCTGCAAGAGGCCGAGATCGCTGAACAGAACATCCGCCAGAAGTTGGCCAACCTCGGGGCCACGGCCACCAGCGGCGGCAACCTGACGCGTTTTGAACTGCGCTCGCCCATTGATGGCGTTGTGACTGACAAGCGCATCACCGTGGGCCAATCGGTGGGCGAGACCGAGCCAGTGTTCACGGTCTCGGACCTGTCCTCTGTGTGGGTGGAAGCGCCTGTGGCCACCAAGGACCTGGGCACCATCCGCACAGGTCTGGCCGTACAGGTCAAGGCCTCAGGCTTTGACGCCCAAGCAGCGGGCACGATCACCTACGTCAGTGCCCTGGTGGGTGAGCAGACCCGAAGCGCCACGGCACGGGTGGTCTTGCCTAACCCCAAGGGACTGTGGCGCCCAGGTTTGCCGGTGAGCGTGGAGGTCACCTCAAGCGAGGCTGAGGTGCCCGTGGCCGTTCAGGTGGACGCCATCCAAAGTGTGCGCGACTGGCAGGTGGTCTTTGGCCGCTACGGTCAGCAGTTGGAGGCGCGCCCCCTGGAGTTGGGCCGAAGCGACGGCCGTGTGGTGGAGGTGCTCAGTGGTTTGAGCGCAGGCGAGCGTTACGCCGCCAAGAACAGCTTTGTGATCAAGGCTGAACTGGGCAAGGCAGGAGCCAGCCATGACCATTGAACGCACCCCTTTGCCTGAATGCTTCAAGGAGCCCCGCCATGTTTGAACGCATCTTGCGCTTTGCGCTGGAGCAGCGCTGGCTGGTGTTGCTCGCCACGCTGGCGGTTGCCGCTCTGGGCGTTTTCAGCTACCAGCATTTGCCGATTGACGCTGTGCCGGACATCACCAACGTCCAGGTCCAGGTCAACACCGAGGCCTCAGGCTACTCGCCGCTGGAGGCCGAGCAGCGTGTGACCTTTCCCATCGAGACGACGATGGCAGGCTTGCCGGGTTTGAAGGAGGTGCGCTCCCTGTCGCGCTATGGCCTGTCACAGGTCACCGTGGTGTTCAAGGACGGCACCGACATCTACTTTGCCCGCCAACTGGTCAACGAGCGCATCCAGGAGGCACGCGGCAAACTGCCTGCAGGCCTGGCCCCCTCTCTGGGGCCTATTGCCACCGGCCTGGGCGAGATCTACATGTGGACGGTTGAAGCCAAGCCCGGTGCCCTCAAGGCCGACGGTCAGCCCTACACCCCCATGGATCTGCGCGAGATCCAGGACTGGATCATCAAGCCTCAGTTGCGCAATGTGCCCGGCGTGACTGAGATCAACACCATTGGCGGTTTTGCCAAGGAGTTCCAAGTGGCACCCGATCCGGCCAAACTGGTCGCCCATGGCCTGAGCCTGAGCGATCTGGTCACGGCCCTGGAGCGCAACAATGCCAATGTGGGCGCAGGCTACATCGAGCGGCGTGGCGAGCAGTACCTGATCCGCGCGCCTGGCCAGGTGCAAGGCATGGCGGACATCGGCAGCATTGTCGTCAAGCAAGCGCAGGGCGTCAGCGTGCGCATCCGCGATGTGGCCGAGGTGGTGCTGGGCAAAGAGCTGCGCACGGGTGCGGCCACCGAGGATGGCCGCGAGGTGGTGCTGGGCACGGTGTTCATGCTGATTGGCGAGAACAGCCGCGATGTGTCCAAAGCGGTCGATGTGCGCCTCCAGCAGGTCAACAAGACCTTGCCGGCAGGCGTGATCGCCAAGACGGTTTATGACCGTACCGTGCTGGTGGACAAGGCGATTGCCACGGTCAAGAAGAACCTGTTCGAAGGGGCTGTGCTGGTCGTCGTGATCCTGTTTGCCTTCCTGGGCAACTTCCGAGCGGCCTTGATCACGGCCATGGTGATCCCGCTGGCGATGCTGTTCACCTTCACGGGCATGGTGACCCAGCAGGTCAGTGCCAACCTGATGAGCCTGGGTGCGCTGGACTTCGGCATCATCATCGACGGTGCGGTGGTGATCGTAGAGAACTGCGTGCGGCGCCTGGCGCACGCCCAATCGCATCACGGACGCCCCTTGACCCGAAGCGAGCGTTTCCACGAGGTGTTTGCAGCAGCGCAGGAGTCGCGCCGTCCCCTGTTGTTCGGGCAACTCATCATCATGGTGGTCTACCTGCCCATCTTTGCCTTGACGGGTGTTGAGGGCAAGATGTTCCATCCCATGGCTTTCACGGTGGTGGCGGCCTTGTTGGGCGCCATGATTCTGTCGATGACCTTCGTCCCGGCAGCCGTTGCGCTGTTCCTGACGGGCTCGGTCAGCGAGAAGGAAAACCGCCTGATGGGCTGGGCCAAGCGCGGCTATGAGCCTCTGCTGGACAAGGCCATGTCCCGCCAGCCACTGGTGCTGACCATCACGGGTGTGTCGGTGGCCTTGGCCGTGTTGATGGCCACCCGCATGGGCAGCGAGTTCATCCCCAGCCTGGACGAACACGACATCGCTTTGCACGCGCTGCGCATCCCGGGCACCAGCCTGAGCCAGGCCATCGAGATGCAGGCGCAACTGGAGCGCACCATCAAGGCCTTCCCCGAGGTCGATGCGGTGTTCGCCAAGCTGGGCACGGCCGAGATCGCTACCGACCCGATGCCGCCCAGCGTGGCTGACACCTTCGTGATGCTCAAGCCACGTGAGCAATGGCCCGATCCCAAGCGGCCCAAGGATGACCTGGTCAAGGCCTTGCAGGTGGCCGTGATGAAGGTGCCTGGCAACAACTACGAGTTCACCCAGCCCATCCAGATGCGCTTCAACGAGTTGATATCAGGCGTGCGCAGCGATGTGGCCGTCAAGGTGTTTGGCGATGACATGGACACGCTCAACGAAACCGCGGAGCAGATCTCCAAGGTGCTGGAGGCCGTGCCTGGGGCCGAAGATGTCAAGGTAGAACAAACCACCGGCCTGCCCATGCTATCTGTGAAGATCGACCGCGAGAAGGCTGCGCGACTGGGCTTGAACGTGGGCGACATTCAGGACACGCTGGCCACGGCACTGGGTGGGCGCGAGGCAGGGGCGGTGTTCGAGGGGGATCGCCGGTTCGACATCCTGGTGCGCCTGCCAGAAAACCTGCGCAGCGACCTGGACGCTTTGGGGCAGTTGCCCATTCGTCTTCCCGCCAACGCCGCGGGTGAACACGAGGGCTTTGCCCGACTGGGCGATGTGGCCACGATGGACCTGACCCCTGGCCCCAACCAGATCAGCCGCGAAGAAGGCAAACGACGTGTGGTCGTAACCGCCAACGTGCGCGGGCGGGACATCGGCAGCTTTGTGGGTGAGGCGCAAGCCAAGATCGAAGCTGGGGTCAAGGTGTCAGCCGGTTACTGGACCACCTGGGGCGGCACCTTTGAGCAATTGCAATCGGCCTCGCGCCGTCTGGCCATCGTGGTGCCCGTGGCCTTGTTGCTGGTCTTCCTGTTGCTCTTTGCCATGTTTGGCAACGTCAAGGATGGTTTGCTGGTGTTCACCGGTGTGCCCTTTGCGCTGACGGGCGGTGTGGCGGCGCTGTGGCTGCGGGACATTCCCTTGTCGATCTCGGCAGGGGTGGGTTTCATCGCATTGTCGGGTGTGGCCGTGCTCAATGGCTTGGTGATGATTGCCTACATCCGAAGCCTGCGCGAAGGCGGCATGACCCTGGAGCCAGCGATCAGAGAAGGGGCCCTGACACGCCTGAGGCCTGTGCTCATGACCGCGCTGGTGGCCAGCCTGGGCTTTGTGCCTATGGCGGTAGCCATTGGCACGGGCGCCGAGGTGCAGCGGCCGTTGGCCACCGTGGTCATCGGCGGCATCCTGTCATCGACTGTATTGACCCTGTTCGTGCTGCCGCTGCTCTACCGATGGACGCATCGCACAGATGATTTTTCCCCTGCGAACTGATTGCCTCAACCCAAAGGAGTTCATCATGCTGAAACTGAAAATAGCACTGGTCGTTGTGTTTGCGGCCTTGACCACCGCCTGCACGACGGGGCCGCAGGTATCGAGCAACGCCTACTCGCAAGGTTGGCGGCGAGCGCAGGTTGTGGCCATCGAAAAGGATCAGTTGGCGGTGCGATCAAGCAAGGAAGATTGCCGAATGGCATTGGGTGCTGAGGCGGGCAAAACCCGGTTTGCCGTGGCTTCCTATAGCTATGGCGGCAATCCCAACCTGAGGGCAAAGCGCATCGTGGCGATACCCAATGATGTCGATGTCGAGGTGGGCGATTGGGTTGAGGTCAGCATCACCGACTGCCGTCTGGCGCTTAAAAAATAAACTCTGGAAGCAAGGGCCCTTGAGTCACGACATCCTTCCTTTCTGCCTGAACCTGCTCACCCATGATCCAAAAGTTGCTCTCTCATCGACACGTCGGCGTGATGTCCGCGTTGTTGGCCGCATTGTTGTTCGGTGTGAGCGCGCCGCTTGCTAAGGTTCTGCTCGCTCAGACCAGCCCATGGCTGCTGGCGGCGCTGTTGTACCTGGGATCCGGAATGGGTTTGTGGGTGGTGCGTCGCATTCAGCGTGTACCTCCGGTGACCCTGGCCTGGCGCGAATGGGGGTGGCTGGCAGGCGCCATCGTGACGGGAGGCATCGCAGCGCCTGTCTTGTTGATGACGGGGCTGGCTGGCATGTCGGCGTCTCAGTCGTCCTTGCTGCTCAATGCGGAGAGTGTGCTGACTGCCGTGCTGGCCTGGGTGGTGTTCAAGGAGAACGTGGACCGGCGCATCGCGCTGGGCATGGCCGCCATCGTGGCCGGTGCCCTGGTACTGAGTTGGCCAGGTGCTGCTGAGCACGTAGCCACTTCGACACTCTGGCCATCTTTGGCGGTGCTGGGGGCATGTTTGGGCTGGGCTGTGGACAACAACCTGACGCGCAAAGTCGCTTTGAACGACGCCGGTTTCATTGCCATGGCCAAAGGATTGAGCGCGGGCAGCACCAACCTGGTCTTGGCCGTGGCGCTGGGCGCGGGGTGGCCCGGTTGGGAGACCACACTGTCTGCGGGCTTGCTCGGGTTTATCAGCTACGGCGCCAGCCTGACCTTGTTCGTCCTGGCGCTGCGGCATCTGGGTGCCTCGCGTACAGGGGCCTACTTCTCCGTTGCACCGTTCTTTGGCGCGCTGGTGTCTGTGCTGCTTCTCCACGAGCCTGTCACGGTTCAGTTGCTGGTCGCTGCGGCCTTGATGGCTTGGGGTGTCTGGCTGCACTTGTCGGAGGACCATGCTCACGAGCATTCGCATGAGGCCCTGGAACACGCGCATGAGCATGTTCACGATGCGCACCATCAACATGAGCACGCTGGCCCTGTCGTGCCGGGTGTGCCGCACAAGCACCTTCATCGCCATTTGCCTATGAGCCACAGCCACGCGCATTTCCCGGATGCGCACCATCGACACGGCCACTGAGGTCAGGACGACGTTGGCTGAAACGCAATGAAGGCCTTCCCTGCCAGCGCCATGCAGGCCCAGACCGCTGTCCCAGCGGCTTGGGGTGATGCCATCCACTTGCCACAGTCACGCCAAGGCCCCAAAAATGTAGACACCACCACAGACCGCGTAGGTACGCCCGGCCGCCGTGGGGTGCAGCGTCGGCAGCCACGGAGAACAAACTCAGCGCTGTCGCAGCAGGCAGCAGGAGCCACATGGACTTGCCCTGCTGGAGTACCAGCGCAGGCAGGTAGACCGGGATTTCAAGTACGTCACTTTTTCTTGAAGCGCTGTAGCCGCAGGGCATTGCCAATCACCGACACGGAGCTCAGACTCATGGCCAGAGCCGCAATCAATGGGGACAGCAGCCACCCGGTCAGGGGATACAGCAAACCCGCTGCGATGGGAATGCCCAAGGCGTTGTAGAAGAACGCGAAAGCCAGGTTTTGCTTCATGTTGGCCACGGTCGCCATGGATAGCATGCGCGCCGTGGCAATCCCTCTAAGGTCGCCTTTGACCAGGGTGATCTGGGCGCTGTTCATTGCCACATCTGTACCCGTTCCCATCGCGACACCCACATCCGCGCGAGCGAGCGCGGGTGCATCGTTGATACCGTCGCCCGCCATGGCCACCACGCACCCCTCTTTCTGCAGGCGCTCGACCAGCAAGAGTTTGTCTGCGGGCTTGACCTCGCCATGAACCTCATCGATACCCAACCTTGCGCCGACCGCTTTTGCTGTGGTCTGTCCGTCGCCTGTGGCCATCACTATCCGAATGCCTGCCTCCCTAAGGATGGTCAGTGCCTCAGGAGTGCTTGATTTGATGGGGTCAGAGACAGCCAGTAAGCCGGCAATCTGGCCATTGACAGCCAGGTACATGACGCTGGCGCCCTCCGCGCGCAACGCTTCTGCCTGCGGCACAAGTTTCTCTACGGGAGCCCCGATCTGTTGCATGAGGGTGGTGTTGCCCAGCGCCAAGCGATGGCCATCTACCTCCCCTTGTACGCCAATGCCTGTGCCAGATTCAAAATTGATCGGCTTGCCCAAGAGCAAGCCCTGTTCGCGAGCTGCTCGCACGATGGCATCGGCAAGTGGATGCTCGCTACCCTGATCGAGGCTAGCTGCCAACCTCAATACTTCGGTGGCGTCCCAGCCAGGCGCTGCCACTGCGCGGTCGTAGGCTGGCTTGCCTTCTGTGAGCGTACCCGTCTTGTCCACGATCAACGCGTTGACCTGACGCATGCGTTCGATGGCTGCAGCATCCCTGAACAAGACACCTTGAGTGGCCCCCTTTCCGGTGGCCACCATGATGGACATGGGTGTTGCCAGACCTAGCGCACAAGGGCAGGCGATGATCAGCACAGATACCGCATTGATCAGGCCGTACACCCAGCTCGGATCTGGCCCCAAGAAACCCCAGCCGAAGAAAGTCAGCACGGCAATGCTGATCACAGCAATCACGAAGTAACCGGCTACAACATCGGCCATGCGCTGCATGGGAGCCTTGGAGCGCTGCGCCTGGGCCACTAACTGCACTATCTGCGACAGCATGGTCTCCGATCCAATACGCTCCGAGCGAATGATCAGCGCGCCGTTGGTATTGATCGTCGCGCCTATGACCTTGTCGCCCGATCGCTTGCTCACGGGAATGGGCTCACCGGTCAGCATGGATTCGTCCAAGGCACTCGTGCCTTCCTCGACGACGCCGTCCACAGGAACCTTCTCTCCGGGCCTAACGCGCAAGCGGTCTCCGACGTGCACATGGGTCAACGGGATGTCTTCTTCGGTCCCGTCAGGCTTTAACCTCCGGGCTGTCTTGGGCGCCAAACCCAAGAGCGATTTGATGGCCGCAGAGGTTTGAGAGCGCGCCTTCAGTTCAAGCAACTGCCCAAGCAGCGTCAGCGAAATGATCACTGCAGCGGCTTCAAAGTAAACCGCCACACGCCCCATCGCCATGAAAGAAGCAGGAAAGGCCTGCGGCGCCGCGGTGGCCACGACGCTGTACCAGTACGCCGCACCGGTGCCCAGGCCTATCAATGTCCACATGTTGGGGCTGCGATGCACCACCGATAGCCAGCCCCGGTAGAAGAATGGCCAACCCCCCCATAGGACGATGGGTGTGGCCAGGGCCAACTCGACCCAGCTTTGGACGGTCATGTCCATCAGCCCCAGGTTGTGTCCGAACATTGCCAGCACAAACACCACGGCGGTCAGTGGCAGCGTCCACCAAAAGCGCTGCTGAAAGTCACGCAACTCGGGGTTGTCGTCATCGAGGCTGGGAAGCAAGGGCTCCAGGGTCATGCCGCACTTGGGGCAGTTGCCCGGGTGGTCCTGACGAACCTCCGGGTGCATCGGGCAGGTATAGGTGGCGCCTGTGAGCTGCTCCGAGGCGGGTAGCTGAGGAGGTGTTGCTCCAGCCTGCTTCCCCTCGTTCGGCAAGGCGAACCGAGCTGGGCTTGAGAGGAACTTGGCCTTGCAGTGTTCGCTACAGAAGAAGAACATCTTGCCTGCGTAGCGCTCAGTCAGTGCCGATTGCTGCCTGATCGTCATGCCACAAACTGGATCCTTGACTTCGTCGTCAAGCAATGCGGTGCTATCGCTTGGTGAGTGGTGATGGCTGTGATTTTCATTCACGGGCAACTCTCCAGCGGTGATTGGAAAAAGCGCGGCAGGAACCTTGGTGTGATGAAAGCATGGGCCTCGTAGGCCGCTCCAAACTCACGTTGTATGCACTTCATCGGGTTGTCTTGCCAGAATCTGCCGATTTCTGTGGCGTGTCAGACCCGTGCTTTTGCCCTCCGTGACCGCCATGTCCATGCCCGAACAGGTGCATCAGTGGGCATGCCAATAGCAACAGATAGGGCAGCTTACCCACGACATGCGACCAGTGCTCTCGCAATACGAAGAACGCCAGAATGGCGCCGACCATGATCAACGCTACGCCGAGCGGGGACCTCAGAAACGATGGGCGTCCAGTGCTGCTTTGGTGATGGGTGTGTGCGTTTGTCATTTGCGCTCCGTGTATTTGGAGTGTTTACGTGATATTTACTTTTTTGTGCCGGATGCGGGGCCCATGCCCATGCCGTCCTTCATCATTGGACAGTCGCCTTCCTTCATGGCTTTCATGTGCTCATTCATGGCGCCCTGGCGCTTCTTGAAGTCTCGGATCTTCATGATCCGCTGCATATCGGCGTGGTGCTTTTCCATGTGGGCATGCATGCCCTTTGATGCGCCCATAGCAGGCGAAGTCGCTGCGCTTGGGGCCACCATCGACGCGGCGGAGGCCGATGCCGCAGGGTGATGTGCCGAGTGATCTTCCGCCTTTGATTGTGCAAAGGCCATTCCGTTCAATGCCAAAATCACCAGGGCGGCGGCAGAGAAGTTGCGTTGATTGACGATCATGCTGACTCCAGTATTCGCTAGGCGAATGGTTGTGGTGAGTTCAGCTTAGTGGCAGCACCTGTCATGCAGGTGAGCCAGAGATTACAGGTTTGTTATCTTGGTGTCATTGAGGTCATTTACGCCAGCCAGCTTGATCCAGATCAATGGCAGACGGGGCGCATTGCGTGGCGCCGGGCTCGTGGATGCCAACCTACAACGGAAGGGGCATGTCAGGCATGGGACGGGTTCGACCTGTCGCCCACCGGGAAACTCAGCGTGAAGCAGGTGCGCCCATGCTTTGAGGTGACGGCGACTTTTCCGCTGTGGGCTTCGACAATCGCACGGGTGATGGACAGACCCAGTCCTGCGCCGTCGCTGGATGGGTGAGCCCGAGCGGGGTCTGCACGGAAGAATCGATCGAACAACCTTGGTAAAACCTTGGGGTCGATGTCTTCGCCCGAATTGGCAACAGCCACCTCGATATAGGGCTGTGCTTTGCGCACGGAGATGCAAACGTCTCCGCTGCTCGGTGTGTGGCGAAGGGCATTTGACAGCAGATTGCTGACGGCCCTCCTGAACATCAGCCTGTCACCTGTGATCAGGTCATCGCCCACAAGGTTGATGCGGATGGATTTTTCTTCCGCGACGGCATCGTAAAACTCTACGAGTTTCTGGATTTCTGATGACGCTTGAAAATGCTCCTTTTGAGGTATGGCAAAGCTGCGTTCAGTCTTGGCCAAAAAAAGCATGTCCGACACCATTCTGGCCAAGCGCTGAAACTCCTCGACGTTAGATGCCAGGGTATCTCGATAGGTCTCCGTGTCACGTTGCGATGACAGGACAACCTGTGTTTGCGTCATCAAGTTGCTGATAGGTGTGCGCAGTTCATGCGCCAGATCAGAGGAGAAATCTGACAAACGCTGAAAATCACTTTGCAGCCTGTCCAACATGCTGTTGAGTTCCTTTGCCAGATCGGCCATCTCAATGGGAACTGAGCCGACAGGCATCCGCTCGTCAAGTTGCCTCCCGGAAACTGTCGCAGCACGCGATTTCATCGCCCTCAACGGAGCAAGACCCTGGTGGGCAGCAAACCAACTGAACATGCCGCTGGCGATCATCGCAAGTACCGTGTAAATCGCCAAGGTTCGGCCGAGTTGGGCGATGAATTCGTCGTGGTGTTTCGTGTCAATGGCCACAACAACGTCAAGGGCGTTGGTGGGGTCGTATCCAGGGCTTTGCTGCATGCGAAGCGCCCTGTATTCCCGCCCTTGACTCTGCCACCTTTGAATCACCTGCTCGTCAGGCTGGCTCAGCCCCGGCGCCACTTGCCCAGGTGGAGAAAACCGATCTGAACTGTAGAGTGTTGATCCGTCAATGCCTTTGGCAGCGATGTACATGCCGTGGTGGTGATTCAAGGCCTCGCTCAATCTTTTGCGGGCGTCATCTTGAGAGCGTGACTTCGTTAGGATGCCCTTGATGAGGAGTTGCTTGTCACTGAGGGTGAAGCGGTCCAAATCGATGAAATGCTGGTCTGCAGCGTACATAAGCAGGCTGCCCAAGCCCAGCACAATGCACACGGACGTCAAGGTGAAGAACAATGTCAAGCGAGCGGTCAGTGACAACGCCTTCAGTCGTTCGATCTTCACTGAGCAGACCTTCCAGGCTCTTCGAGAACGTACCCCATTCCTCGTACTGTTTGAATCAACTTCATGTTTTGGCCTTCGTCGATTTTGACCCTCAGGCGTCGAATGGCCACCTCGATCACGTTGGTATCGCTGTCGAAGTTCATGTCCCACACTTGCGATGCGATGAGAGAACGCGGCAGCACCTCACCCTGTCGCCTCATCAGTAGCTCCAGAAGACCGAACTCTTTGGCCGTCAAGTCGATCCTCACGCCACCTCTGGTCACGCGTCGTCGCAAGAGATCCATCTCAAGATCAGCAACGCACAACGTTGGGCCGTCACCATGCTGCCGCCCCCTGCGCAGGATGATTCGAACCCGCGCCAGCAACTCCGCGAACGAGAACGGTTTGATGAGGTAATCATCGGCGCCCAACTCCAGCCCTTTGACACGATCCTCGACTTGATCGCGAGCTGTCAAAAATAAGACAGGCATTTCCAGGCCTTGCTGACGCAAGGTGCTCAGCACTTGCCACCCATTGAGGCCTGGCAGCATGACGTCCAGGATCACCAGATCGTGCGCACCGTGTTTGGCGAGGTGAATCCCGTCGGGGCCGTTGGTCGCCAGATCGACAACAAACCCTGCTTCGCTGAGCCCTTGGCGCAGGTATTCCCCGGTCTTTGGTTCGTCTTCTACGATCAAGATGCGCACGGTGATCTCCAGTTCCTGCCAGCGCATGAGTTTGCCGCCATTCTGACGTGCGTTTCACAGATGACAAAACTGTCATCTGCGAAACAGGTTCTCGACAGGCTGACCTGAGCACAATGGCAGCTTGAAATCACAGCTTGCCAAGAGGAAGACATGCTATTGGCCCAATCGTCCTACGTTGTTCGCCCCGCACTGGGTCTGGTGCTGTTAGCCATCGGGGGGCTGACCCAAGCCCAGCAGCCTGCCATTGCTGAGCCAACCATGCTGCATGAATTCAAGGTGACCTACCGATCCCCTATTGGCAGCTACCAGGGCTTTACCGATCCGGTTCTCGCGGCCTGGAAAGAGTCCAACGACTTGGTCGGTCGCATTGGTGGTTGGCGAGCTTACGCACGAGAGTCGCGTGGTGGTCCCAACATCAAGCCGAGCAGCGAGTCTGAACGCGATGATCCGCACGCAGGTCATGGGGAGAGCCGTCGATGAAAAGGCTGTTCAATCGAGTATCGCTGAGAGCGGGCGTCGCTGCGATCGGTTTGGGTGTTCTCTCTGGTTGTGCGAGCATCGACATTGGTCAATCGGTCAAGCGCATCAACGACGAAACCTCGGGCTTCACGCAGGGGAATCTGTCGCTGGCGACGAACGATTCTGAAAAGACAAGACTCCGCGGACGAGCCCACTCTCTGTTGGAAAAGCCTTTGAGCCAGTCGCAAGCAGTGGAGCTGGCGTTGGTCAATAGCCCTTCCATGCAAGCCCTTCTGGCACAGAGTTGGGCTGAAGCAGCTCAGACGGCTCAGTCAGGCCGTATCGCCAATCCGGTGTTCAGTTTTGAGCGCTTGCGCGCTGGCGATGAGCTGGAGTTGGGGCGCGCTTTGTCCTTTGGCTTGCTTGATCTCATCTCTCTACCTTGGCGACAGAGTGCTGCCAGCCGACGAATCGAACAAGCACAGGTAAAGCTGGCTGCAGACGTTGTGGACCAAGTGACCTTGGTCCGCCAGGCTTGGGTCCGTGCTGTGGCCGCTCAACAGACGCTCAAGTATGCCGAACAGGTCTATGAGGCATCCCAAGCAAGCGCAGAACTGGCGCAGCGTATGCAAGCGGTCGGCAACTTCAACCGAGTTTCGCGCGCCAGGCAACAGGCCTTTTATGCCGACGCAGCAACCCGGTTGGCCTCTGTAAGCCATCTGAACACGGCGGCCAGAGAGGAGTTGGTACGTCTGCTTGGTTTGAACGATGCCCAAGTCGATCAACTGAGGCTTCCAGATCGTCTCCCCGACTTACCCAAGGAACCGGTGAATCCGAAGGCATTCAGTGCGCAGGCGTCTCAATCTCGACTGGACATTCGCTTGGCCCAGAGCAATTTCGATGCGTATGCCAAGGCTCAGGGTCTTGAACTGGTGAACTCGTTTACCGACATCGAGTTGACCGCCCGCAGGAACACCAAATTTGATAACGCAGCGGGAACAAGTTCCACTGCCAGAGGTTATGAGTTGGCCTTGCGACTGCCAATTTTTGACTGGGGCGGTATGCAGCGCGACGCCTTCAATGCGCGTACTTTGGCTGCGGCCAATCAGCTTGAGGCCGTCATACGCTCAGCAGGCTCCAACCTGCGAGAGAGCTATTCGGCTTATCGAGCTGCTCATGACGTCGCCAGGCATTACAGAGACGAGGTTCTGCCTTTGCGCAAGGTCATCTCGGATGAGAACCAGCTTCGCTACAACGGCATGCTCATCGGTGTATTCGAGTTGCTGGCCGACTACCGGGATCAAGTGGAAACTGTGATTGCCGCCATCGATGCTGAACAACAGTTCTGGTTGGCCGACGCCGCGATGCAGGCATCGCTGATCGGGCGCCCCACCAGTACCACCTTGTCCGTCGGCGGCGCAGCTCCCAGCGCCGGTGGCGGTCATTGATCAAAGGAACAAAGATGTCGTCAAGAAGAGATTTTTTCAGGATGGCTGGCATTGCTGGTGGCGCCGTGGCAGCCAGTGCCGTCAGTCGCGTGGCGATGGCCGCGTTGCCTGAGCCGGTGATTCAGACCAGTTCGGACACCATGGCTCCTCTCGTTCCTGAAACAGGGCGTGCTTACAACCCTGTGGTGACCTTGAATGGCTGGACTTTGCCTTGGCGGATGAACCAAGGCGTCAAGGAGTTCCATTTGGTTGCCGAGCCCGTGGTGAGGGAGATGGCGCCAGGCTTCAAGGCGCACCTGTGGGGGTACAACGGGCAAAGCCCTGGGCCCACCATCGAGGTGGTTGAAGGCGACCGTGTTCGGCTTTATGTCACCAATCGGTTGCCTGAGCACACGAGCATCCATTGGCATGGACAGCGGCTGCCCAACGGCATGGACGGTGTGGCCGGTTTGAATCAGCCCGCCATTCCTGTGGGGAAGACCTACGTTTACGAGTTCGTGGCACGTCGTCCAGGAACGTTCATGTATCACCCCCATGCCGACGAAATGACACAGATGGCCATGGGCATGATGGGGTTTTGGGTCACGCACCCGAAGAACAAGCACCCGTTGATCGATGAGGTCAACAGAGACTTCTGCTTCTTGCTCAATGCTTTTGACATCGATCCGGGCAGTTACACCCCCAAGACGATGACCATGCTTGACTTCAATCTGTGGGCGTGGAACAGCCGCATCTTTCCCGGGGTCGACTCGCTCAACGTTCGACTCAACGACAAAGTGCGCATCCGGGTTGGCAATCTTACGATGACGAACCACCCCATACATTTGCATGGACATGAATTCTTGGTGACAGGCACCGATGGTGGCCCGACGCCGAAGAGCACTCGCTGGTACGAGGTGACCACCGACGTTGCCGTTGGGCAAATGCGGCAGATCGAGTTTTTGGCCGATGAGGAGGGGGACTGGGCTTTTCACTGCCACAAGAGCCATCACACCATGAACGCCATGGGGCATGACGTTCCAAATCTGATTGGTGTGGATCACCGTGGCGTTGCCAAAAAGATCAAGGGCCTTTTGCCTGAGTACATGGTCATGGGCGAGCGTGGGATGGCCGACATGACCGAGATGGAAATGCCGATACCTGACAACACGGTACCCATGATGACTGGCGAAGGGCCTTTTGGCTCGGTCGAGATGGGCGGCATGTTCAGTGTGCTCAAGGTTCGCAAGAACCAAAAGCATGGCGATTACAAGGACCCTGGTTGGTTCAAACATCCTGCAGGCACCGTGGCACATGAATATACCGGCCCCTTGAGTGAGCCTGCCAGATTCAAGTCTGAAGGTGGGCAATCTATGCCCCGGGCCAAGAAGCCTGACAAGGCTGTCGAGGTGCGAGCCCGCAAGCCGACGTCTCACAGCGATCACTGATTCTCAACCTCCTGATACGGATTTTTCATGATGAACAAACGTCGATTCGCCACCCACTTCATTGCTGCAACTTGCTTGACGCTGTCCGCTTCCGCATTTGCTGGGGGAGACCATGCGCATGACCATGGTGCAGGAACCCAGGCCGCTGAAGAAACCGCCATCGGCAAGCCTGGTCGGGCATCGAAAGTCACCAGAACGATCAAGGTTTCGATGAGCGACAAGATGCGATTTGAACCTGCATCGATTCAAGTCAAGCAGGGCGAAACAGTGCGCTTCGTCGTCAGAAACGCAGGCCAGATCAAGCACGAGATGAACCTGGGGACCGAAAAGGAACTTTTGGAGCATTTGGAGGTGATGAAGAAGTTCCCGAACATGGAGCACGACGAGCCCAACAAGGTGACCATTGCGCCTGGGCAGCAAGGTGAAATCGTCTGGCAGTTCACTAAAGCCGGGACAGTGAATTTCGCGTGCTTGGTTCCTGGTCACTACGAGGCGGGCATGAAGGGCAAGGTCCAGGTTTCGAAGAAATGATCATGCGAGACCAATCTGTATCTCCATTGCGCTCTAGGCGCAAAGTGCTGATGGCGGCCTTGTCATTGGCATGTACGCCGACGATTTGGGCGGCCTCAGAGACTGCGGAGCGAACACCAATCAAGGTGTGGAAAGATCCCAACTGCGGATGTTGCAAGCTGTGGGTCTCGCACCTTGAGCACAATGGCTTCGTCGTCACCGTGGTGGATGAGGGCAACAAGGCCGTGCGTGCCACCCTTGGGATGCCGGAGCGGCAGGCATCCTGTCACACGGCTGTGGTGTCCGGCTATGTGATCGAGGGGCACGTCCCTGCGCGCGATATCCGCCGGTTGCTCAAAGACAGGCCACATGCCCTGGGTTTGGCTGTGCCTGGCATGCCTGTCGGATCTCCTGGGATGGATGGGCCTGACTTTGATGGTCACCGCGATCCATACCAAGTGCTGCTGATCCGCAAAGACGGATCGGTTCTGGTTTTTAACTCTTACTCATGAGGTCAACAATGAACGCCATTGCTAAGTTTTTAGCCGTATCGGCTTGTGCCATCGGTATCGCTTCTCCACTTGCTTCTTTCGCGCAAGCAGATATGGATCATTCGAAGATGGAGTCCGCGCAGGCTCCCGCAATGACCGACGGCGAGATCAAGAAAATTGATCAGACCAACGGCAAAGTCACCATCAAGCATGGTGACATCAAGCACCTGGACATGCCAGGCATGACCATGGTGTTTACCGCCAAAGACAAGAGCATCTTGTCCAATCTCAAGCCTGGTGATCAGGTGAAATTCATGGTCCTCAGCGAGGGTGGGAAGATGATCGTGACGGAAATAAAAAATGCGCCCTGACGAAAGTGTTAAATCACGTTAGGCGCCAGGCTTGTTGAGTTGGTGTTGACTGTCTTTGCTCGGTGGTGTTTTTCCGAGATCGATTCAATCAGGCTTTGCTTGGGCAATTTATCTGATCGGTTGATTGGTTAGAGGATCGCCCATAGTCCAATTCAGTGCCCACTCTGCTGAAGATGGTGTTTGGCCTGATTTGGGAGTGCTTTTTATTTTGGGGCTGTGGTGAAGAGCTATCTTCTTTTTCTTCGGTATGCATTGAAAAACTGGTTATCGAAAGAAAAATTGGTGGACGAGAGCTCAGCGTTTGATGTGTCCCTCACTTCACACGGAGATCGTGTCAACAGGGTTCATTTGGCGATCGAATCTGCGTGCAGCGGAATTAAGCCCAGAAGAGTCATTCTGTTCTTGTCTCGGGAAGATTGGCCGGGGCGATTGCCGAAATCGTTGACGCGTTTGTGTCATCGTGGATTGGAGGTGATAACCTGCGAAAACGATGGGCCTCACAAAAAGCTGCAACCTTATCTGCAGATGAATGCCTCTTTCGTTCGACCTTTGATCACCATTGACGACGATGTTTTTTACGAACATCTTGCTTTCAAGCATCTTTTTGATGCCTGGTTGAGCGATAAGGCCGTTATTCATTGTTTGCGCGCTCGGTCTGTCTTAACGAATGGCGATGCATTGATGCCCTACATCGCATGGCCGCTTTGCAATAGCAGTGTCCCCTCCCATCTAAATTTCTCCACTGGAGTGGGTGGTGTACTTTACCCACCTGATTTTCTGCTTCTGCTCAAACGAGTCGGACTCGGTTACCGGGCGACGTGTCCTGATGCGGATGATATTTGGGTTAACGCGTGTGCTGTGCGCTCCGGATTTCGGGTCAGGCAAGTTTTCAATGCTCCCTCACGCAGACCAGATATACCTGGGTCCAGACGTACGGCCTTGTTCAAAAAGAACATCCGTTTGGGTGGCAATGATGCGCAATTGGCAAGGGTCTATGACAAGTACATTATTTCAAGAATGACGGATGAGTTTTCAAGACGTTTTAATATTGAAGAGATGCTGTCAAATTAGTCATCGCGACGTCATGTCTTTGTAAGGTGATGGCGGTTAAATTGCGTGTTGCGGTCTTGTATATTTTATTCGAAGGCCACATTTTTGCCAATTTCTAAGAGGAAACACCATGAAAAATTCTACCTCGTTGATCACGCTTGTCGCCTTGATTGGATTTGTCGGGTCTGCTTATGCTGGTGATGCGGCTAAAAATCAGGCCGCTGCTACGCATCAACTGAAAGATGGTGGCACGCTTTACATTTTCAAGGATGGAAAAATGGCGAAGGAAAGTAAGTATGGAAAAGCCGTTTACATGAAAAAAGGGGAAACGTTAGAAACCGTCGACGGGAAGAAGATAGTTGCGAGCAGCAACGAGGTGGCAAGGCTTGGCAACCTGATCAGCGAAGGACACCTGGATTGATTGGATGATGCGCTGCTTGCCCACATCGTCCAGGTCAACTTTGCCGACCTGACCGCAGCCCGCTCCGCGCGGGCTTCGTTTCGCTTTGGGCATGTGGGGTTGCCAGGATATCGAGGATCGGGCAGTCCGGTCTGTCATCACCATGGCAGCAATGAACGAGGTGTTCGAGGGTGGCCTTCATGGCAAGCAATTCCTGGAGCTTCTGATTTAACTCCTGCAGATGGGCCTGGGCCAGCGCCTTCACTTGGCGGCTTGGGCGTCGACGGTCTTGCCATAGTCCCAGCAGTTCGCGGATCTGATCCAGCGAGAACCCGAGGTCTCTGGCTTGCCGAATGAAGCGCAAGGTGCCGACCTCCTTGTCGGTGTACTGGCGGTAACCTGCATCGGTTCGCAAAGCGCCGGGGAAGAGCCCCACGCTTTCATAGTGCCGGATCATCTTGGCCGACACGCCAGAGGCCTTGGCTGCTTCTCCGATGTTCATGTGTTCGCTCATGCAGCGGCTCCTTGTGAATTGACGGTGGCAGGCTTGGTGTGCTGTGGCAACTCGTTTTCCATCGCACCCCGCCAACGGCGCAGCAAGAGCGCATTGGCGATGACGCTGAGGCTGCTGAGCGCCATGGCGGCACCCGCGATGACGGGGTTGAGCATGCCCAGTGCCGCCAGTGGGATGCCCAGGACGTTATAGGCAAAGGCCCAGAACAGCCCCTGCTTGATCTTGGCATAGGTTCGCCGCGACACATCCAGGGCGTCGGCCACCAGCCTGGGGTCGCCGCGCATCAGCGTGACGCCTGCGGTCTCGGTTGCCACGTCAGCACCTCCGGCCATCGCAAAACCGCAAGATGCTGCAGCCAGGGCGGGGCCATCGTTCAGGCCATCACCCACGAAGGCCACGACCTCACCGCTGGCGCGCAAGGCTTGCACGATGGCCGCTTTGTCGCTGGGCAGCACCTCCGCTCGCACATCGAGAATACCCAGGGCCTGCGCGACCGCATCAGCGCTGCCCTGGTTGTCGCCGGTCAGCATGAGGGTTTTGATGCCCAGTTGGTGCAGGTTTCTCACCGCTGCAGTTGCCGTGGGCTTGACGGTGTCTCCGAAGGCCATCAGCCCCAACAGTTCAAAGCCGCCTGCGTTTTGCTGCACAAGCCATGACAAGGTCCGTCCTTGCCGCTCCAACACATCGGCTTGCGTGCCGAGCGCACCTGCATCCACCCCCAGTTCATTCAAAAGTCTGGTGTTGCCCAGCATCAACTTGGCTCCCCTCACCATGCCCTCGACGCCCCGGCCCGCCAGTGCCTTGGCATCTCGCACAGAGGGGATGGTGAGGCTGGCGTCGCGGGCGTGGGTGGTGACTGCCAGTGCCAGCGGATGGCTGCTTGCTTGTTGCAACGCTGCGGCCAGAGCGACCACTTCGTCAATGCCTGACCCTTCGGCCGGGACAACGGCTACCAGCGTCGGCTTGCCTTCCGTCAGTGTGCCTGTTTTGTCGAACGCCACGACGGTCACCGAATGCGCGATCTCCAATGCCTGAGCATCCTTGATGAGGATGCCTCGGCGTGCGGCGGCACCTGTTCCGACCATGATCGCCGTGGGTGTGGCCAGGCCCAATGCACATGGGCAGGCGATCACCAGCACGGCCACGGCGTTGATCAAGGCATGCTCCCAGTCTCCGTTGATGCCAAGCCAAGCCAGAAAGGTGAGTAGCGCGACCCCCAACACCACGGGAACGAACACGGCGCTGACACGGTCCACGATGCGCTGGATGGGTGCCTTGCCCGCCTGGGCCGACTCGATCAGCCGGATGATGCGTGCCAGGGTTGTTTCGGCACCGACGGCCTGCGTCTTGACAATCAACATGCCCTCGGCGTTGATGGCCCCGCCGGTCACCTGATCACCCACTTGTTTGGCGACAGGCAGGCTTTCGCCTGTGATGAGCGATTCATCCACATGGCTGCGCCCCTCAATGATTTCGCCATCAACGGGCACGCGGTCACCCGGGCGTATGCTCACCAGGTCACCGACCCTCACGTCGGCCACGGGCATTTCGACGTCAACGCCATCGCGTCGAACCAGTGCCGTGCTCGGCCGCAAGGCGTTGAGAGAGCGAATCGCGTCCGTGGTCTGCCGCTTTGCGCGATCTTCCAACCACTTGCCCAGGAGAACGAGCGTGATCACTGCAGCCGAGGCTTCGAAATAGAGGTGCGGCATGCCGTGCTGTGAATGCCGCATCAGAAGGTAGACGGACAGGCCGAAGGCTGCGGACGTGCCAAGCGCAACCAGCAGGTCCATGTTGCCGGCCTTGGCCTTGACGGCCCGCCATCCTGCCCGGTAGAAGCGCCAGCCCAGCCAGAATTGCACCGGCGTGGCCAGTGCGAGTTGCAGCCAGCCATTGAGCATCCAGTCGATCCCCACCAACTGCAGCACCATGGGCAATACCAGTGGCAAGGTTAAAACAGAAGCGATCGCCACGGGCCCCCATGTCGGCAGGGTGTTGGGCTTTGCGGGCTCGGCTTCCTGCTTCAATTGAGTCACATAGCCTGCCTTGGTGACGGCTGCCACGAGAGATGCGGGTGGGATCGTGGAGAGTGCACGCACGGCGGCCTGTTCGGTTGCCAGGTTGACGGAGGCCAACAAGACGCCGGGAACCTTGAGCAAGGCTTTTTCCACCCGGGTGACGCAAGAGGCGCAGGTCATGCCCTCGACATGGAGGGCCACATCGGTGGTCTTCAGGTCGTAGCCGGCCTCGCGGACGGCTGCGCTGAGTACCTCAAGGTTCACAGATGGGTCCGCTTGGACCGAGGCCACTTCGGTGGCCAAATTGACGTTGGCGCTTTGCACACCAGCCGTTGCCTTGAGCGATTTTTCTACCCTGGACACACAAGAAGCGCAAGTCATCCCCGAGATGGGGATGTCGATTCGGAATGTGGCCAGCGGCTTTTGCGGGGAGATCATGGTGTGCCCGTATAGGTGGCTGATGTTTGTCGTGGATCCTCAAGCTTCCCATCGTGGGAATGTAAAGCCGTGTGGCAATTACATGCGTTAACTGCGGGTTATTGAAAACAGGTGCTTGACCTTCCTGCTGTAGGAAGCTTGAAAGTGAATCCACCTTAAACCAATCGGAGTTTCTGATGATCACTTTTGAAGTCAAGGACATGACTTGCGGCCATTGCGTCAGCACCATCACCAAGGCGGTGCGGGCCGTCGATAAAGAGGCCACCGTACGGATCGAGTTGCAGTCGCACCAAGTCCAGATCGAACCCACAGAGGCGGATGCAGATGAACTTCGCGACGCAATCCAGGAGGCTGGCTACACCCCTGTGGTGGTGACAAATGGGCCGCTCAAACCCGAGAAGGCCAGTCGAGGTGGCTGTTGTTGTGGGTGATGGCGTGACAGCCTTCAGGCATGTTTCATGTGAGGCGCTTGCGTGGCGCGCCTTGCCTTTTTGCTGCGGCGAATCAGCAGGTACGCAGCCGGAATCACGAACATCGACAGCAGTGGCGCCGTGATCATGCCCCCGACCATGGGTGCAGCAATGCGCTGCATGACCTCGGAGCCCGTGCCTGCACCCCACATGATCGGCAGCAAGCCCGCGAGGATCACTGCCACCGTCATGGCCTTGGGGCGCACGCGCAGCACGGCACCGTCACGGATGGCGTCCAGCAGGTCATCGACACTGACCTGGCCCTTGTCGATGCGCTCACCCCAAGCCTGCTTGAGGTAGAGCAGCATGATCACGCCGAACTCGGCGGACACGCCAGCCAATGCAATGAACCCGACTGCCCCGGCCACCGACAGGTTGTAACCCAACAGGTAGAGCAACCAGATGCCCCCCACCAGGGCAAAGGGCAGCGTGGCCATGATCAGCAAGGCTTCGTCAAACGCGCCGAATGTCAGGTACAGCAACACGAAGATGATCAGCAGCGTGAACGGCACCACCACCTTGAGCTTGGCCGTGGCCCGCTCCAGGAACTCGAACTGGCCTGACCAGGACACCGAGTAGCCAGGCGGCAGTTTGACCTTGGCCGCGACAGCCTTTTGCATGTCCTGCACCGCTGATCGCAGATCCCGCCCCCGGATGTCCACATACACCCAGCCTGACAGGCGGGCGTTCTCGCTGCGCAGCATGGGCGGGCCATCGGTCACGCGGATGTCGGCCACATCGGACAAGACCAGGCGCTGTCCACGCTCGTTCACGATGGGCAAGGTGCGCAGTTTTTCCAGCGAATCACGTGTTTCGCGTGGGTAGCGCAGGTTGATCGGAAAGCGCTGCAAGCCTTCCACCGTTTCGCCGATGTTCTCGCCGCCCACTGCCGAGCTGATGACCGACTGCACATCGGCGATGTTCATGCCAAAGCGCGCGGCGGCATCGCGGCGGATGTTGACGTCCACATACCGGCCACCTGTCAGGCGTTCGGCCAAGGCGCTGCTGACACCGGGCACATCCTTGAGCGCCCGCTCGATCTCACCCGTGAGTCGGTCGATGGTGGCCAGGTCGGTGCCCGCCACCTTGACGCCCACGGGGCTCTTGATGCCGGTGGCCAGCATGTCGATGCGGTTGCGGATGGGGGGCACCCAGATGTTGGCCAGGCCGGGCACTTTGACAATGCGGTCCAGTTCTTCAACCAGCCTGTCTTGCGTCATGCCCGGGCGCCATTGGTCTTTTGGTTTGAACTGGATGGTGGTCTCGAACATCTCCATGGGCGCCGGGTCGGTCGCGGTTTCGGCGCGGCCTGCCTTGCCATACACACTGGCCACTTCGGGCACAGTCTTGATCAAACGGTCGGTCTGCTGAAGCAGCTCGGCGGCCTTGCCTGCGGACAAGCCTGGCAGGGCCGTGGGCATGTAGAGCAGGTCGCCCTCGTCCAGCTTGGGCATGAACTCACCGCCAATGTGCTGCAAGGGCCACAAGCTGAGCAACAGCAACACGGTGGCCACCGCCAGCGTGCGCTTGGGGCCTTGCAAGACCGCATTGAGCAGCGGGCGGTAGATGGCAATCAGGAGTCGGTTGAGCGGGTTGCTCTGCTCGCTGGGGATGCGGCCACGGATCAGGTAGCCCATCAGCACGGGGATCAGCGTGACCGACAAGCCCGCTGCCGCCGCCATGGCGTAGGTTTTGGTGAAGGCCAGCGGCGAGAACAGCCGCCCCTCTTGCGCCTCCAGCGTGAACACCGGCACAAAGGACAGCGTGATGATCAACAGCGAGAAAAACAGCGCGGGCCCGACCTCGGCCGCCGAGTCGCCGATGACCTTCCAGCGCTCGGCACCTTCCAGCGTTTGATCGGGATGGGCCTGCTCCCAGTGTTCCAGGTGTTTGTGGGCGTTCTCGATCATCACCACGGCTGCGTCCACCATGGCGCCGATGGCAATGGCGATGCCACCCAGCGACATGATGTTGGCGTTCACGCCTTGGTGGTGCATGACGATGAAAGCTGCCAGGATGCCCAGGGGCAGCGAGATGATGGCCACCAGGGCCGAGCGCAGGTGAAACAGGAAGACAAAGCACACCACGGCCACCACGGCGAACTCTTCGAGCAGCTTGTGTGACAGGTTCTCCACCGCGCGCTCGATGAGGGTGGATCGGTCGTACACCGGCACGATCTCCACCCCCTTGGGTAAACTGGCTTGCAGGGTCTTGAGCTTGGCCTTTACCGCAGCAATCGTCTCCAATGCGTTCTTGCCTGAGCGCATCACGATCACGCCACCGGCGGCTTCCCCCTCACCGTCCAGCTCACCGATGCCCCGGCGCATTTCTGGCCCCATCTGGATGCGAGCCACATCCCCCAGTCGCACCGACACGCCTGCGTCGGTGGTCATCAAGGGCACTTGCCGGAAATCGTCCAGTGATTGCAGGTAGCCCGAGGCGCGCACCATGTACTCGGCCTCGCCCAGCTCCAGCACCGAGCCGCCCGCTTCCTGGTTGGCCTTCTGGATGGCCTCGACCACCTGGGTGTGCGCGATGCCGTAGGTGGCCAGTTTGTCGGGGTCCAGCACCACTTGGTACTGGCGCACCATGCCGCCCACCGAGGCCACTTCCGCCACATTGGGCACGGTCTTGAGTTCGTACTTCAAGAACCAGTCCTGCAAGGCACGCAACTGGCCCGCATCCTGTGTGCCCCCACGGTCCACCAGGGCGTATTGGTAGATCCAGCCCACGCCTGTGGCATCGGGCCCCAGCGACGCCTTGGCACTGGCAGGCAAACGCGACTGAACCTGGTTCAGGTACTCCAGCACACGTGAGCGGGCCCAGTACAGATCGGTGCCGTCCTCGAACAGCACGTAGACATATGAGTCGCCGAAGAAGGAGTACCCCCGCACCGTCTTGGCGCCAGGCACCGACAGCATGGTCGTGGTCAGCGGGTAGGTAACCTGGTTTTCGACGATGCGCGGCGCCTGGCCCGGGTAGGTGGTGCGGATGATGACTTGCACATCAGACAGGTCGGGCAAGGCGTCCAGCGGCGTTCTCGCAACCGAATACACCCCCCATGCACTGAGCATCAAGGTGGCCAGCAGCACCAGAAAGCGATTGGTGATGGACCAACGGATCAGGCGGGCGATCATGGCTTGCTCCCTTGCTTGGCTGGGCCATGGGCGTGATGGGGCACCTCGGGCGCAGGCTGGGGCTCGGGTGCCAGGTGCGACAGTCGAGTCAACTGCGGCATGCCATCGGCATCCATGTAGAACTCAAAGCTCACCGGGTCCCCCACCTCCAGATGCCGGGGCAGCCCGGCCTTGAGCGGCACCTTGAAATCCATCGTCATAGAGCCCCACTTGAGTGAGGCAATCGGCCCGTGCGACAAGGTGATGGCCTCGTCTGACAGGGCTTCCACCTTGCCCTGACCTTCGTGTCTGGGTGCGGTGTTGTCCATTGTCGGTTTCGGTGCGCCATTAAGTCGCGCCTCAACACCTTTGAGGCTGGCTTCGGAATCGATCAGGAACTGCGATGACACCACCACACGCTGACCCACATCCAGGCCGCGCTTGACCTCGGTTTGCCCATCGCTCTCGATGCCCGCCTCGATCTCGACCGGACGGAACCGCCCTTTGTCTTCGGCCAGCATCACCACGGTGCGCTTGCCCGTCTGGATGACCGCCTCCGTGGGGATCAGCAAGGCCTTCTCGGCACGCATGTCCATGAACTGCATGGTCACGCTCATGCCCGGCAGCAGGCGCATGCCTGGGTTGTTCAACTGCACCCTGGCCTTGAGGGTGCGGGTGCCAGGGTTGACCTCTGGCACCAGAGCCTGAACCGTGCCTTCAAAGGTGGTGCCAGGCACAGCCGGGCTGCGCGCCTGTACCTTGGTGCCTGGGCGCAGTTGCGCGACTTGACTCTCCGGCACTTCGGCGTTGGCCCAAACCGTGGACACGCCGTTGATGCGCAACAAGGTGGCCCCTGGCATGACGGACATGCCTTCACGCACCATCAACTCACTGAGCACGCCGTTGATGGGTGCCGCCAAAGTGATGCGCGGCTGGGTCTTGCCGGTTTGCTCGACGCGCTTGATCTGATCCTCGCTCATGCCGACCTGACGCATGCGCTGGCGAGCGCCATCGACCAAGCTGCCTAGGTCGTGGCCCTGCATGCGGCGAACAGACAAGAACTCTTCTTGTGCCGCCACCCAGTCCGGCACGTAGAGATCGGCCAGGGGTTGACCTTGTTTGACCGCATCCAACGTGGCGCGCACATGCAGCCTCTCGACAAACCCTGCCGCCCGCGCTTGCAGGACAACCTGGTCGCGTTCGTTGTAGGCGATGCTGCCCACGGCAGAAACTTGGGGTGACAGCACCCCCTCGGTGACCTCTGCGGTGCGCACGCCCAGGTTCTGCTGGATGCGTGGGCTCACAGTGACCTTGCCCTGGTCGCCATCGCTGTCTGCGTAGACGGGCACCAGCATCATGTCCATGAATGGCGACTTCGCGGGCTTGTCAAACTTGTTGCCCGGCACCATGGGGTCGTGGTAGTACAAGATCTTCTTGCCGGTGACTGGGTCCATGTCGCCAGCCTTGAGGCCATCGGCGATGTGGCGCCGGGTGGCGTCTTCACCCTCGGCCACGCTTTGCGGCAGGGCTTGGGAGGCGTTTGCTTCAGTGGCAGGCTGAGCGGGGCGCTGTTCAGCCCCGGCGCTCATGCCCATGCCTCTTTGCATGCCCAATGCGTACAAGCCATATGCAGCGGCACTCAGTGCTGTGGCGGCGATCAGGGCGATCACCAGTTTTTTGAGTTTCATGTGGGGCTCCGTGTCAGCGGTCAAGGACGGGCATGGCCACGTCGTGTGCCACCGGAATCAGGTAGTTGAGCTGCGCCCAGATGCGAGCTACTTCCATGTCGAGTCGAAGCCGGTCCATCTGGGTGTCCAAGGCCATGCGGCGAGCCTCCAGCACGGAGGCCAGCGTGCCGCTGCCGCCTCGGTAGGCTGTCAATGCAGCCTGTGTTCGCTCGACCGCCAGGGGGATCAAGACGCTGTCGTAGCGACGCAGTCGATCCCGGCTGCTCTGCCAAGTCTGGAGCATCGCCGTGACCTGGGAAAGGTGCTCCCGTGTGGCTTCTTCGCGCTGGGCGCGCATCTGCTCAACGGTGGCCAACTTGGCAGCCAGGTCGCGGTCTTGACGGCTCTTATGATCCCATTGCAAGGGAACGGAGACATTGACAGAGACCATCTTGGAATAGCCGGGCCCACGTTGACTGAGCATCAGCTCCACACCCCAGTCGGCTTGCTTGTTGGCTCGGGCCAGGTCCGCATCGGCCTGAGCCATCTCTTCCTGCCTGACCATGAAGGTGATGTCGGGGTGCGAGGTCAGCGTGCTTTCCAGATCGCTCAGGTGCAAGGGAACATGGCTGGTGTCGGGTGCATCACCCAGGGGCGTGTCGGCTGCACGACCTGTCCACCGGCGCAGCGCGGTCTGTGCTGTGCTCACTTCACGCGTGGCCTGGTCGATGCGGTCATCCACCTGAGCAAGCGCTGCGCGTGCAGCGAGTACATCGGTTTGCGATCCTCGGCCACCTCGGTAGGCGACCTCAGTCGCCTCAACTTGCAGGCGGATTTCATCGCGCTGTGCCTTGACCAGGGCCAGCATGCGTTCCTGGTAGTAGAGATCCAGCCAGGCGATGGCCGTGTCTCGTTGCAGTTGAGCCAGCGCTTGTGCGCGGCTGGCTTCGCTGGCCTGGGCTTCCCGCTCAAAGCGCATGGACCGTGCAAGACGTTTGTCTTCACGGGTGAACTCCTGCATGAGACCCACTGAGCGCATGGTCATGAAATCGCGGGTGACGCTGAAGCGATCAGGCCCGTTAATGGGCAGGTTGTTGATGCCCAGTTTGAGGACGGGATCAGGTTGCTGAGCGGCCGAAACCGCCATGTCGCGGGCAGCCGCCGTGGCGTGGTTCTGGGCCACCAGTTGTTGTGAGCGCGCCTGGGAAAGCCTGAGAGCCTGTTCAAACGTCAGGACATCCCCGGCATGGGCGTGGAAGGATGCGAGGCTGAGGGCCACCAGAACGGCGACACCTTGGAAGCACGTGCGAATGCGCATGAGCATGCTCATGCAGATGGGATGGCCGAGATCGACCAGTTGCATGCTCCTGCGTGACAGGAGCGAAAAAAGGGGAAACATGACACCTCCGAATGAAGCCAATGGCGTGGGCGTGTGCAGGACTTGGCAGAACGCCACGCGCCTGCATTGGCCAGCAACCTGCGCGACCAGGCGCTGAAGCGGCCGTCAGGCCTTTCAGCGCCGCGTCACTCGGCGTGTCAAATTCGGAAGCAGCAGTGCAGTATGGACAGCGGCGGTGGCGCCGCGTGAAGGCGGCTGTCCGCAGTCGGCGCTAGGCCATCCGGCCTTGACGCATCCACCGTCAGGGCGACGGTGTACAGCGCGATCAACAGCGCCGCAGGCACGGTAGGCGCCTGGGTGTGATCGCTTTGTTGGGTGGGGTGGCAATGCTCGGCGCACAGGCCAGGGTTGGCTTGGTCCAGGTGCCTTCCCATGCCTTCGCCCATCTGCTCGCAATCCACCATGGCGCCCATCGCGGTGATGGCGTCGGCTGTGGCATTGCCGGAGACCATGTTGCTGGGGCAAGCGTAGGCTGCCACGCTCATCTGCGCAAACAAGATCACGCCGACCATCAGTCGGCAAATCCAATGCTTGAGCGCGCGAGGCATGGTCATGCGGCCACCTGCTCTGCGGGTCGGGGGGCGTGATCGACCAGGGCCGCGATGATGGGGCAGTGATCTCCCTTGGCTGACTTCTGGCAACAAGTGACCAAGCCTTCAAGGGCAACGGCCATGGCTTCCAGTTGGGTGGCTCGCTGGCGGATGTCCAGCACACGTTGCTGGGTGATCTCGCGAACGCGCAGCTGATCGGTCTCAGTGCTCAGAGACACCAGCGAGGCCACATCGTCAAGGGAAAAGCCCAGCTCTTGCGCGCGCTTGATGAAACGCAGGCGCCGCACGTCACCCTCGTCGTACTGCCGAAAGCCATTGCCTTCACGGGCAGGCTCACGCAACAACCCGCGACGCTGGTAAAAGCGCACCGCTTCCACGCCGACCCCTGCGGTGTCAGCGAGCTTGCGAACGGTGAAGGCGTGCGTGGGCATGAGAGGCAGTTGCGCCGTAAGTCTGTACAAGTGAACGAAGTTTAGGCAGGCCTACCCCATGTGTCAAGTTTGCCTGGCGGGCGTTGCCTTGACCTGCGATATGGCTAAAGCCATATCCAGAGTGCTGTACAGACCCCAATCCAGATAAGCACGATCAGAACCGCACCAAAACGGCTGCTTGGTTTGGATCCCTGCACTTTCAGCCAGTTGTCAGCCTGTTCGCGGCAGATGACCAAAACCTCAGCGGGCAAGAGCCGAATGGTCAGCCAGATGAGACAAGGCAGCAGCAACACATCATCCACGTAACCGAGCACCGGGATGAAGTCCGGGATCAAATCGATAGGACTGAGTGCATAGGCCACGACGAAAAGACCGATGGCTTTCGCATACCACGGCGTTGCCGGGTGTTTGCCAGCGAACCAGAGCGTTACACCGTCTCGCTTGATCCGCCTTGCCCAGCCTCTGAGCTTGCCGCTGATGTTCATGCTATCGAGAATGCCACATACGCGCTCGGGCTTGACGTCGCATGAAGTCGCGAGAGCATGAACCATCGCATGTTCATGAAGGAGCGCCACCATGGTAAAAACCACTGTCACCGTCCAGGGCGGTTCGGCGGCCCTGCCGACCCTGCTCGGGCAAGGCCCCGCCCGCATCCCCACAGGCGGCAAGATCCGCGCAGGCATCAAGGTGCTCACCCGCAAGGCGGCGGAGCAACCCCAGGCTCAACGCCTCTACGACGAGGGCGTTGAAGCCGGCCAGTCCTTCGATCAGATCGAACGCGCCATCGTGGGTGCGATGCCGCAACTCAAGTCACCGCTGATCCCGCGCAACGTGCCCTGGTTTACCGTGCGGGCACAAGACTTCCCCAATCCCGAGACACCGAAGCAGATCCTGCAAGCCTATGGCGAGGACCGTGGTGAAGGCCTTCACCTCTATCGCTTCCCCATCGTCTTTCCGGCTGACCAGTGGCAGACCGTGATGCCGCATGAACTCGCGGCCTGGGGGGCGCAGGACAAGCGCTACTGGTCGCAGTATTCGGCTGATGGCCGTGTGCGCCACTGCATGTGCCATGCACCTGTGCCCATGGACAACACGGGCCGGCGCTCTATCCGCATCTTCGGTGGGCGCAAGACGGTTCTGCGCGAAGACAACGGCGGCATTTGCGAGCCCGAGTCCTGCGCTGACTACCAGCAGCGGCGCTGCAACCTGACCGGGCGGTTCCTGTTCTTCATCCCGGGTATCCGCTCCATCAGTGCGTTCGAGTTGCCTACAAACAGCTTCTACGCGATGAACGCGGCCATCCAGAAGTTCGAAACCATCGGCTTTCTGCGTGGCGGTCGTATCTCTGGCTTTCTGGATCGGCAACGCACCCCGTTTTACCTGACCAAGCGCTTGATGGAGGTTGCCCACATCGACGAGACGGGCCTGCCCACCCGTGTGCCGCAATGGATCATCGAATTGGAAGCGCCTGTGGATGTGACCGCCTTGTTGCGTGACAGGGAGGACGAAGACACGGCCATTGTTCAAGCGCAACTGGCCACTCAGGTCCTGGATGGGGCCCCAACGTGGGAGGGTGCTGGTGCCGATGTGGATGCCGATGTGGATGCCGTTGTGGCGTCGGTGATCGCTGAGGCACCCAAGGACGCCCCGGTGCATGACGGGGATCTCACCTTGGAACACCTCCTGGCGCGTGCCCAAGCCTATGGCATTGCTGCGGACCAATACCAGGCCTACGCCGACCGACGGTGGGGCCGAGGGTGGCGGCTTAACCCGCATGGTCGTCGCCGTGCTTGGGATGAACTGGATCGCTATCGCAACGACCCGCAGGGCTACCTCGACAAGATCGAGAGCGAACTGCACCGGGTGACATGAAGGAGATACGGCATGGTTCGCATTGCTCATTTTTCTGACCTTCACTACGGCCCCAAGAACCTGATCGAGGCCGACCGCTGTTTCGGGGCAGCCGTCGACATGGCCATGGCCTCAGGTGTGCAGGCTGCAGTGCTGTCTGGGGATTCAACCGATCACGCCCTGGACCTGCATTCGCCCGCTGCCGAACGCCTGGTGGCGCAGGTGCGTCGCCTGGCTGACCATTGTCCGGTGCTGATGCTGCAAGGCACGTTCTCTCATGAGCCACCGGGCACCCTGTCCATCTTCAAATCCTTGGGCGGGCGTTACCCTGTCCATGTGGTCGACCAGATTGGACAAGTGGCGCTCATGCCGAACGGCTGCTGGCAGGTTTCTTCAAGCTGGCGTTTCGATGTGCTGCCAGATGGGCTCATGGCCCTGTTCAGTTGCGTGCCCACGGTCAACAAGGCTGCTGTGGCGGCGACGGTGGGGGCGGGGGCTGCTGCCGAGGCAGTGGGCGAGCACCTGGCCGTCTTGCTGGCCGGGTTTGCCGAGAGCCACCGACGCGCACAGACCTTGGCGGTGCCGTCCATCGGCGTATCGCATGGCACCGTCTTTGGCTGCATGAGCGAGCACGGCGTTCCCATGGCCGGATTCGACCACGAGTTCACCACGGGCGCATTGTTTGCTGCCGAGGCCCAGGCTTTCATGCTGGGGCACATCCACCGACATCAGGCATGGGACTGTGAGGCGCGGCATGGGCAGCAGCGCATCGCCTATGCGGGCTCCATCGGGCGCTTCCACTATGGGGAGGATGGCGACAAGGGCTGGCTGCTGTGGGAGGTGGATACCTCGTCAGCGGTCTGCACGCTGCAGCCGACACCTGCTCGGCGAACGGTTGACATTGTGTTTGACGGCAAGCCAGACCTCGACACCTTGCGGGATGCGGTGGCGCAACAGGACGTTGCCGGGGCGTTCGTGCGTGTCCGGTGGACGGTGGCGGACGAAGATCGCCATGAGGTCAATCGCCAGGCCATTCAGGAGGCGTTGGGAGCGGCTGCCGAGGTCAAGCTGGAAGGGCGCATCGTGCCGGTGGTGCGCATCAGAGCGGCAGGCATTTCGCAGTTGGACAGCCTGGAACAGAAGGTTGTGGCTTGGGCTCAGGCAACGGGTGTGAAGACTGCGCCGATGTTGGCTTGCCTGGCGGACCTGGCAGGCCAACAGCCCAGCGTGATTGCGGATCGGGTGCTGAGCACCATGAGCAGTGAGCCATGCACGGACCAGTACAAAGACGCGGCATGTGTGGCAGGCTGATTGAATGCCTGGCTCATGCCGATGACGCTAGATGCCGGACCAAAGACAGGTGCTGATGTTTGGTCCATGCACACCAAATCTCGCCAGAAGCGCCGCTTTGGATGGCGCCTCGCTTTCATCGCGGCAGACCACCAACCATTGGGCCGCCGCGATGGCTGGCACCGCGACAAGTGCTTCGAAGTAAGGTGCATCCACGGCTGACAGTGAGTGCCCAAGCACACACACCATGTCAGCATCAAGCTGCTCTGTCCAGAAGGATCGATGCTCTTGGATGAGGCGTGAAGAAGGCTTGAACGTCTTGGAAAAATAGCCATCCAGGATGTCGTGCGCTTCCATCAACCGGACGTCCAGGTCTTCGACGTCATGGCGGTCGTTGAGCGACGGGCGCGTTGAAGGATTCCACGCGTGCCCCAAGACAAGGTCACTGTCTGGGCGGTCGGCGCTGCCGTGAATGTGCAGAACATGCTCGCCAGGGACACCATACAACTGCTGCAGCGTCGGTGTGTAGTTGAAGCTCAGGAAGCGTGATGTGGGGTCCAGGGTAGACAGGCGCCGCTGTGCCGTCGCGGGGGAGGGGATCGGGAGTTGGTGCACCCATGCTGAAAACTGCTGCCTGAGCCCCTTTGACAAGCGCTGCACCACACGATCGACTTCGTACTGAAAATCGTGATGGCCCGCGTCGCTCCAATCATCGGCGCCGTAAGACGGCATGAACTGGCCCAAATCGTCGATGATGCTGTCGATGTCAAGATCGGCCAGCGCGGACTCAAGATCGCTCCAGTCGTCCCCTGCGGGCAAATAGTCATCAACGGTTCGAAGCAATTCCCTGTCGTGTTGGCGAACGTATGCCTTGAAGTCGGCATACCTGGATGGGAGGCCATGCCAGAGATCAAACCCGTTGCCGATGATGTAGAGCTTGCGGTTACCCATGTGATCTGTGCCTCTTGATATTGAGCAGCTGCGCGATCAGGTGCGTGGTTCTTTGTTGCTAAGTGGCCGAGGTCGGCCGCATGTTCAAACTGGCTTGCTCAAATTCTCCGTAGTGGTCGCGAACCAGGGGGTTCAGTTCAACTCGTCCTTCAGGGGAGAACCACAGCAATCCACGGTCATACAAGGCGTGCAGGTCGCGGCGCATCAGCAGGCCGTCATTGGCGGTGTTGTGCCCCTGACGCCAATCGCGGCCAGTGAGGTGGGCGGCTTCAAGGGCCTCCGGGATTGCGCATCCGCTGATCGCGCAGCGGCCACCGCATGCGCGGAACACGGCTTCTCTGAATGCCGCTTGCTGTGGGCGCACTTCGACTTGGGCGAAGCGCTGAACGCGTTGCTCAAAATCGGCCCCATCCGGTGATGCCCCCCTTGAGGTTTCTGCCAGCGCCTGCTTTGGTGTCAAGGCAGCTCCCCAAAGGGCATAGCAGCGTTCTCGCTCGATGATGTCGTCGTCAACGCCAAACTCGGCTTGCAGGCCCTCTGAGCAGCGTCGGCTGTCCTTGTCCACGATCAGCGCCGTGATGATGGGCTCACCTGCATCCAGGCAATCGTGGCCCAGGCGACTCATGGCGTTGCGCAAGGGATAGAACGTCAAGCCAAAGCGGTTCATGACGTCGGAGTAGGTGACCGTTCCACGTGTTTGGCAGATGTCGATCAGCCATGTGCGGATCGCCGGGATTTTTTGCTGGTAACTGTCCGTTGACAGACCGGAGCGGATGGCCTCATCGACCGGAAATGGACCGTCTCCAGCCATGGTGCGATGGGTCAAGGCATGTTGCGCCAACTGGGCCAAGGGCACTGGTTCGATCAGAACGGCTGCGATGCTGCCATCGGGTTTTAATTCCAGTTGCTTGATGGCAAAGACGGCGTCGTCGCGGTATTCCTTGATTTCGCGGGGACGAGCATCCTTGTCCTTCACTGTGGCGATGACGGTGTATCCGGCCAAGCCGCCTTCCCACAACCCCTTCAGTTGCACGATGCGTTCATCCAAGCCGAAAGAATCGGACAACTGGTGTGCAGAGGTTTCCCGAAGAACTGTCACCTTTCGTTCCTTGCCCGAGTATTCGTCCGCCCAGGTTCTCAGCAGCAGCACCGCTCCATTGCGGGCGCCCCATGACCACCGGACGTTTCGCAAGGGAAATCCCAGATCTGCGAAGAATTGACTGATTGCTTTGGCCATGCGCCTCCGGTGCATCGCTTGAGGAATATCCGAAGTTGCATTTTGCAGGGCTTTGGCGCGCCATCGTGGATGGACCTTGGCGAGCAACGTGCGGTCTGCTGGCGTCTGGGTTGACACCGGGTTTTCACGCCGGAAACTGGTTTCAGAAAACCGCTGGAGCCAACCATGCAACCACTCAAACTCACCCTCAAAGGCTTTCGGGGCATCCGTGATGGCCTGGGACAAGACGTGTTGACGCTGGACTTCGAGCGCCTGGCCGATGGCGCCGACCTCGTCGCCATTGCCGGGGCCAACGGGAGGGGCAAGACCACGTTGATGGACAACATGCACCCCTATCTGACGATGCCGTCACGCGCGGCCTTGAGCGGCCCTGGCGGCTTTTCCTACTACGACCATGTCTGCCTGCCGGAGAACGAAAAGGATCTGACCTGGTCACATGAAGGCAGGTGCTATCGATCCCAAGTGGTGATCCGGCTCAACGGGCGCCACAAGACCGAGGCCTATTTGTATGCGCTCAGTGATGTGGGCCAATGGCGCCCGGTCTGTCTCGACGATGGTCTGGTGTCCGACGGCAAGGTCGAGACCTACTCGCGCTGTGTAGAAGCAATTTGTGGCAGCGCTGATACCTTCTTCACCTCCGCGTTCTCAGCGCAGGGCAAGCGCCAACTCAGCACCTACCGCAATGCCGAGATCAAGAGCTTGCTGTCCGACTTGCTCGGCCAGGAAGAAATCCGAGCGTTGGGGCAAAAGGCCAATGACACCGCCAAACTGATCAAGGCCGGGCTGTCGGCCATCAGGCAGGAGTCGGCCGGGCTGGATGCGGAGCAGGCTCGCCTGGATGCGGGGCTGCATCGCTTGCAAGGTGCATCCGACCGCGTTGCGCAAGCCTTGCTTGAGCGGCAACAAGCGCAGCAGGCATTGGATGGGCATCGGGTTTGCCATGCCCGCTTGCAGGCCCAACGGGATCAGTCACAGAGCACCGAGGCGCGTCGTGCGCAGTTGCTTGAGGAGCGCAAGGCGCTGATCGCTGCAGGCACGCGAGCCATCGAGGGGCTCAAGGCTCAAGAGCAGGATGCCTTGCTGGGCCTGGAGCGCTTGGCGCAGCGCATCACCAGTCGGCGCACGCATGCGCAGTCTCGGCAGAGCACGGTCATGCAGTCCCGTCGCCAGTGCCTGACCGTGCTCGAAGAGGCTGGCGCGGTCCAGCGTGCGGCACATCGCCTGCCTCTGGCCGAACAGGTGCTGAGTGCAAGGCAGCAGGGGATCGTTGTGTGCCGACAGCAGGTGCAGGCGATGAGGGATGCACAGGCCACGGAACGACTGCTGGTGCAGAAGCTAGCCAGCATCGAACTGGAGGCAGGCAGGGCGGCTTTGAAGGCCCAGGAGTTGGCGCACCGCTTTGGCTTGGTCGGTGAGGTGCCTTGTGCGGGCACCGATCTGCAAGGGCAATGCAAGCTGCTGGGGGATGCGTATGAAGCCCAGACCTTGATGCCCAGCGCACAAGGCCAGATCAGCCGCCTGGCGCAGGACAAGGCCCTGGCAGAACAGGAATTGTCCCTGATCCGCCATCGGTACGAGGAGCTGGCCCAGGCGCCTCAAGCGCTGGCGCTGGCCGAACGCTTGGGTGACATGGCTCGAACACGGGTGTCCCGCATGTCGCTGCTGGCGACCAGGGCGGGCCAGATTACCCAAGCCCGCGCCGCCTTGCAGACCATTGAGCTTGAACTGTCCTCATTGGAGCCAGAGCTTGGCCGGACCCAAGACAACGAGACGACCGAAGAGCACGCCGAGCGCCAACAGATCGAGGCCACACGTCAGCGGATCGCGCAGGCCCTGGTGCAACAGGCGCAGCATTTCCGGGAGGCGCTCAATCGCCTGGACGCGGTGCTTCATGGTTTGCCAACGCCCTTTGACCATCAGATACTGGCCGCTGCCGCCCAGGCTGAGGCCCAAGCGCGCCTGGCCTTGTCCACCGCAGAGCAAGCCCACCTGGCCGCCGAGCGCGATGCCCAGTCCAGGATTGAATTGACGGCTCAGGCGCGGGCCCTGGCTGATCGGCGTGTGCAGGTGCAGTCCCGCATGGCCCGGGCGGAGGGCAGCTTGGGAAATTGGAACCTGTTTGCCCGATGCATGAGCAACGATGGCCTGATCGCCCTGGCCATTGACGATGCCGGCCCGGCTTTGTCTGGCTTGGCCAATGACCTGCTGCTGGCCTGTTATGGCCCACGCTTCACCGTGTCCATTCTCACGCTGGTGGAGACAGGCAAGGGCGAGCAACGCGAGGGCTTTGACATCGTTGTGCATGACGGCGAGTCGGGCGACAGCAAGAGCCTGGGGCTGATGAGCGGCGGGGAGCGCGTGTGGATCTCATGCCGTGATCGGCATGAGATCCACTATGCCGAGACCCCGGATATGCCGAGTTCGCGATCCGGCCGACGTCCCCGCCCCTGCAACTGCGCCGCAGGTACCTGCGAAGCGATGCGGCATAGCACGTCGGGATCCGGGACGCTGAGCCCCGACGCGCGCGGTGGCAAGAGCCTTAGCCTGATGAGCGGCGGTGAGCGAACCTTCATCGACGCCTGCCTGACGCGCGCGATCGCCCTGTACTTGGCCCAGAACACCGGACGGCGATTCGACACGCTGTTCTCCGACGAGGCCGATGGGCCGCTGGACCCAGAACACAAGCGCATGTTCATGGCCATGAAGCGCGAAGTCCTTCGGCTCGGCGGCTACCGGCAGGAGTTCTTCATCACCCAGACCCCGCACCTCGCAACGATGGCCGATGCAGTCATCGACCTTGACGCCATGCAGGCCGAGCCGCGAGCGGGCATCGATGCTTCCGATCGGTGACACGACCTACTCGGGTTCAGGGGTGGAACCTCACTGCCATATGTTCGACTCCACCGGGGACGGTTTCTCCGGAAGGAGACCCTCATGGAAGAGTTGTTTGTGCGCCCGCGCGCACTGATGCGGATGCGCGAGGGCCCGCTGGGCGTGTGCATCGATTCCTTCATCGATTCTTTGGCAGCAAAGGGCTATAGCCGCGACTCACGACGCCGCGCCGCATGGTTGGTTGGAGACTTCAGCCGGTGGTTGGACGGACGCGGCGTAGCCGCCGCGGCAGTAGCCGAAGAGTCGGTCGATACCTTCTTGCGAGGCCGCAGGCGCCGTCGCGCCCCAAGGGCCGAAGACCGTTCGACGCTGCTAAGGCTGCTCGCGCATCTGGCGGCACAGGGCATCATCTGCACACCCTCAGCTGAGCGCACTCCAACTGCGGTTGAGCAGATCGAGGCCGAGTATGTCGACTACATGCGCCACGAGCGCAATCTGGCGCCTGCAACCATCCGCTCCAACCGGATCACGGCCAGAAATCTGTTGACGTTCCTCTTCGCCAACGGGCCTTTGACGTTCGACAGCGTGGGGGCGCCGGACGTCATGGCGCACATCAGGCTGGCGACGAAGACCTGCCGTCCGAACTCTGCATGCAGAGTCGTCGGTGGAGTTCGGGCGTTCCTACGGTTCGCGCTTTACCGCGGCTGGCTCGACACCGATATGTCTTCGCACATACCGGCGCCTGCTGTTTGGTCGCAATCATCGATCCCCCGCTCGCTCCAGGACGATCAGGTTCTGCGCACCCTCGCCCAATGTGATCGGGCTAAGCTGAGTGGGTGTCGTGACTACGCGGTCATCGTCCTACTTGCGCGGCTCGGGCTGCGGGCTGGCGAGGTGGTAGCACTACAACTGGAGGACATCGACTGGCACGCCGGCGAGTTGCTGGTTCGCAATGGACAAACCCGAGTCGATCGCCTCCCGCTTCCATACGAGGTGGGCCAAGCGCTGGCGCAATACTTGAGCGAGGCCCGGCCACGCTGTTCCTCCCGGCAGGTCTTCCTTCGAGCACAGGCACCGATCGAGGGCTTCTCCAGTGGTACCGCTGTTGCAGCGATCGTCCGCCGCGCGCTTCAGCGCGCCGGCATCGATGTGCCGAGCAAGGGAGCGCATGTGCTCCGTCACACCTTGGCCACACGACTGCTGCGCGAGGGGTCGTCGCTGCCCGAGATCGGCGAAGTGCTGCGTCACCGCCAGCAGCAGACAACGACGATCTATGCGAAGGTGGATCTTCGCTCCCTGCGGGCCGTCGCTCCTTCTTGGCCGGGAGGTGCGCAATGACGCCGCTGAGACAGGCTGCCTCCGACTACCTTGCACTCCGGCGAGCGCTCGGGTTCAAGCTTCGGGCGAACGAAGATGCGCTGATCGAGTTCACGGACTTTCTCGACCGGCGCGGCGTCACGACCATCACGGCGGCCGCCGCCGTAGAGTGGGCCCTGAGCAAACCATCCACGCGCCCTGGCTTCGCCGCCGATCGGCTGCGTCGGATTCGCGGCTTCACGCTCCACCACCGGTTGCTCGACCCTGCCACGGAGGTCACCCCCGCCAACCTCCTTCCTTCACATCGGCATCGGCGACAACCGTACCTGTACTCGGACGATGAGCTTGCTCGCTTGATGGCTTGCGCGTTGACGCTGCCTCCTACAGATGGCCTGCGAGGGGCGACCTACCACTGCCTCTTGGGGCTGCTCAGCGTCACCGGGATGCGGCTCGGTGAGGCGATCCGTCTCGAGGTCGGCGATGTCGATCTCGACCAAGGCTTGCTGACCATTCGGCAGACGAAGTTCGGCAAGTCTCGGCTGGCTCCGATTGCTGACTCGACCAGGTCAGCACTCGCGGAATACCGCGCGCACCGCGATCGCTTCGCCAAGCGGCTGGCGCCTCCGCAGTTCTTCATCTCGGGTCGGAGGACGGCGCTTGACCCGGGACACATCCATCGGACCTTCTATCAGTTGCTCGACCAAGCGGAGGTGCGCGCCTCCGCGGGTGCTCCACGCCCTCGGTTGCATGACCTGCGCCACCGCTTTGCCACCCAAACGTTGCTGCGCTGGTACAGATCCGGCCAGGATGTAGAGCGCCACCTGCCGACCTTGTCAACCTTTCTGGGTCACGTGCGCATTGAGTACACCTACTGGTACCTCAGCGCGTGTCCCGAGTTGATGGGCCACGCGCTCGCCCGGTTCGAGCGTCACTGGGAGAAGCTGTCATGACGGCCGCGACTGGCAATCTCCCTGTGCTGCTGGAGGGGTTCTTCAACCGAAGACTCATGCAGCAGCGGCAGGCAAGCGCCCATACGATCGCGTCCTATCGTGACACCTTCCGGCTCTTCCTCCGGTTCGCCCAGAAGCGCCTCAAGGTTGCCCCGAGCGCGCTGGTGTTGGAGCAACTCGACGCGCCGCTGATCGCGGCGTTCCTTGCCGACCTTGAGCACGAACGCGGCGTGACTGCCAGAAGCCGGAACCTGCGGCAGAGCGCCATTCGGTCGTTCTTTCAGTACGCCGCCTTTGAATCGCCTGGTCATGCAGGCCTGATCCAGCGGGTCCTGGCGATTCCCAGCAAGCGGTGCACTCGCAAGCAGGTCTGCCATCTGACACGTGAAGAGGTCGAAGCCTTGCTTGCCGCACCCGATCGGACCACATGGGCGGGGCGGCGCGACCATGCCCTGTTGTTGCTTGCGGTTCAGACCGGGCTGCGTCTGTCCGAGATCACCGGTCTACGAGCCGCCGATGTCAGGCTCGGCACGGGCGCCCACGTCCACGTGCTCGGGAAAGGGCGCAAGGAGCGCTGCACGCCGCTGGCCAAACAGACACAGGCAGCGTTGCGGTCATGGATGAGCAGCGACTTGGGACCTGAGCCCGTCATTCTGTTCCCGAGTGCCAGAGGCAACCGCCTCAGTGCCGACGGCGTCCAGTACCTTGTGGCCAAGCACGTTGCCACAGCTGGCCGGACCTGCGCATCCTTGACGTGCAAGCGCGTGACGCCACATGTGTTGCGGCACACCACGGCGATGGAGCTCCTTCAGGCTGGAGTAGATCGGTCGGTGATCGCGATGTGGCTTGGCCACGAATCGCTGGAGACCACTCAGATTTACCTCGATGCCGATCTGACGTTGAAGGAGCGTGTGCTGGACACGGTTGCGCCTCCCAGTGTGCAGGCCAGGCGCTATCGGCCGGAGGACAAGTTGATGGCGTTCCTCAGTGCGCTCTGAACCGGTCGCACTCCGTCATCGGCTTGCCAGTGTTGCATGCCGCCGCCGTGTGCGTACCGGCGGCGGCCATGCGGGCAGGCCTCGGCTAACCGTCCATGAGGGCTCCAGAACAACCATCTGGGACCGCAGGGCCTCGGCATTGGCGATGACCACGAAGGGAGTTGGCGGAACCCGCGCGAAGGACTGCTGTGCTCAGATCGCGCTCGTTCGTGCCGTCGCCCTGACTGTTCCAGATCGACCCAATCCAGTCTGTCGAGGAGTTGAGAAGCAGTCGCTGCCGACGGCGGCGACCGATGAAGATGCCCTGCGTTTCGGTGCCAGTCAGCGTCTTGCGGCCCGCGCGGACGAGCCTTTATCGGTGGGGATGCACCACAGATTCCACCCACCTGAAGTCTCACTTGGCACCCCCGCTGGCCTTCGACACATACAGCGACAGAGCCTCAATCTCTGCATCGGTGAGCTTGTCCTTGTACGAAGGCATCTGGCCCAGCCCGTTGCGCAGCGCCTTCGCCACGCGCGCAGCGTCGGGCTTCAACTCGTCCAGCACCGGGCCGACGGCGCCCACGGCGCACGACGGGACGACGCCTTGCAGGAACAGCTTCTTCCCTAGCGCGAGTTGCGCCCTGTCGTCGGCCGCCAGCGCGGGTAGAACGGGCAGCGCCAAGCCGGCGACGAGCACCGACGCGACCCTCATTGCATGCAACATGAAGCGCTGCTGGATGGTGCTGCGCATGATCAGGCCACCGTCACTTTCACGGCGTGGTCGGCCCAGCTCGTGTTGTTGTAGCCGCCGGCGTTTTCCATCCGCTGTTCGGGCTGCACGTTGCCTGCCGTGTCGGTGGCGCGGCTGGCCAGCGTGTGGCTGCCGGCCGGCAGCCTGGCCGGCAGCACGAACTGGCGCCAGGCATAGCGGCCAAGGTCGGGCCCGGTGAGCCGCGCGTCGTTCCAGGTCTTGCCGCCGTCCAGCGACACCTCGACGCGCTTGATGCCGTTCAGCCCGCCGAAGGCCACGCCTTGCACCTGCACCAGGCCGGCCCTCACGCCAGCTGCGTCGGGTGCGGGCGAGTTGATCCACGACTTGACCGTCATCTCCTGCACCGACGGCTGGCTGGGTTCGCCCTTGCCGCCCGGCGGCGAGATGCGGTAGCCGTGCGACATGATCTTCGCCTCGGTTTCCTTGGCCGTGAAGGCCAGGCGCTTGATGTACTTGATGTTGTTCACGCCGGTGTAGCCGGGCACGATCAGGCGCAGCGGCCCGCCGTGGGCCAGCGAGATCGGCACGCCGTTCATCTCCCAGGCCAGCAGCGCGTCGGCCATCGCGGCGGCCGGCACCGAGCGCTCGACGATGATGCTCAGCGGGTCCAGGCCTTCGGGCAGCTTCTCGCCGCCGGTGCCGGTCAGGTAACCGGCGCCCGGCACGACGCCGCCCAGCGCTTCGGCCACCACGCGCACCGGAACGCCGGTCCACATCACGCAACCCGCCGCGCCCACCTGCCAGGGTGTGCCACTGGGCTTGCTGGGGAAGTAGCCGCGACCATTGCCCGAGCACTGCAGCACCATCGCGGTCGTCTCCACGCCCATCGTCTTCAGCTCGCGCAGCGTCAGCATGCGCGGCGCCTTCACGCCTTCGATGGCCACCTGCCAGGCGTCGCGGTCGGCGACGATGGACGCGTCGGGCGCCGGCAGGTTGTTGCGGATGTAGAGCTGCTCGGCCGGCGTGATGACCCCGCTGCCGAAGGCTGCGCGCTTGGTCTCGATGGTGGTGCTGCTGTGCACGATGACGCTGGCCGGGTCTTTCCACGCCACGTAGGCGGGCAGCGGCTTGGGCGTGGCGCTGGCCACTGGGGTTTCGCCAGCCGCGGCGGCACCGCGCGTGAAAGTGGCCAGGCCGGCCGCGGCCAGGGCGCTGGCGCTGCCGGCCAGCATCTGGCGCCGCGGCAGCGAGTTCAAGGTCTTGTTCATCGGGTCTCCTTGGGGGTCGGTGTGGAATTCGGTGGGGACATGTCGGTGGCTGGACCGAACTGGCTTTGCGCCACGGCCAGGGCCTGCTTCTTCTGCGCCACCAGCACCAGCGGCTTGCCGTCGCGCGAGGTGATGACTTTCCAGTGCACGTTGCCCCACCAGCCGCTGCCCTCCGTCAGCGCCACCGCCTTGTCGAAGGCGAACACGGTGACCATGCCGCCCTTCTCGAAGAAGGTGGTGAGGTGGTAGACGAGGTGGCCGTCGATGTCGCAAGGCCGCATCAGCTGCGGAAAGCCCGGCACGACTTGCTTGCCACCTAGCCCCAGGTGCTGAAGCAAGGGCGCGCTGTCCATAAAGGTGCCGCGCAATGTGCGCTCGAAGTATTCGTGCTCGATGGCGCCGCGCACGAGTTCGGGCGGGCGCATGGCCAACACGGCGCCAGTGCCGCTGCCGGCCAGCAGCAGGCCCAGGACAGCGCGCTGGAAGCTGCGCCGCGCCAGAAGTGGCTGCGCCTTGCGGAACAGGTGCGCCGGGGCGGCGTCGGCGGGATAAGCCAGCGCGAGCTCGGCGCGTGCGCGCAGGTCGAAGTCACTGTCGGGGAACTCGGGGGGTCGGAATTCGGGCGTCATGTCTGGATCTTCCTCAACGGCGTGACCTGGCCGCCGCTGGTCGCCCGCACGGGCACGCCCATCACCTGCTTCAGCGCGTCGCGCGCACGGGCCAGGCGCGACAGCACGGTGCCCGGCGCGATCTCCAGCGCCTCGGCCATCTGCGCAGTCGGCATGTCGTCGAAATAGAACAGCACCAGCACTTCGCGGTGAATGGGCGCCAGCCGTGCGAGTGCCTTGACGACATCGAGCTTGTCGTCCAAGCCGGCGTCAGGCGCGGTCTGCTCGGGCTGCTCTTCATCGTCCAGCGACTGCATGCTGGGCACCGCCTGGCGGAAGGCGGCGCGGCGCATGATCTGGAACAGCCAGGCCCGTGCCAACGCCCCATCCCGCAACTGCTCGCGGTGTTTCCATGCGTTGGCAAAACAGTCCTGCACCACGTCTTCGGCGATCGCGCGCGAGCCGGTCAGCGCCCAGGCGCTGCGAAGCAAAAAGCGGTAGTGGTCCCGCACCCAGGCGTTGTAGCGGGACTCGGCAGACTGCAAGAGCATGGTGATCAAGAGCGACCGGCGCTGCTGTTCATTCCACGGCCATCGTCAGTGCTTACCCTGAGCCCAGCAATCAAGGCCCCCGCGTGCCGCCCAGCGAGGGGAATTCGGCCGCCGAACCCGTGCCGGACGGCTTGCGCAAAGCCGCCAGCCGCCGCGTCATGCTTTCGATCTCGATGGTCTGCCCGGCGATGATCTCCTCCGCCAGTTGACGCGTGGCCGGGTCGCGGCCGTGCTGCAGCACCAGCCGCGCCATGTCGACGGCGCCGGCGTGGTGCGGAATCATCATCGCCAGGAAGTCGATGTCGGCCTGGCCCACGTAGCCCGGGCCGTGCATGTCTTGCATCATGCGCGCCATGGATTCGTCCATCTCGCGCTGGAAGGCATTGACTCCAAGCTGTGCGCGGCTGCCCTTCATGCCTTTCATGCGGTCTGGCCCTTCGCACCCACGCGCACGTAGACAAGGTTGATGCTCTTCTTGTTGCGCAATGCGCCCGAAGGCAGGGCCAGGTTACCCAGCGGAATCTGCGCGATGAAGGCCGGCTTGAACGGGTCGCTCACGTCGAAAGCGCTGCACACCGCTTGGCCGGCGTTGGGCGTGCCGGGCAGTTCGTCCTGTTCGTGCGCCACGTAGAGAAGCGTGTTCTCGGGGTTGGTCCACAGCCCGTGCGATTCGCGGCCGTGGCTGAAGAAGGTGCCCACCACCTTGCGCTGGCCGCCCGCGGCGCTGCGGTCGATGATGGCGATGGGGCTGGATGCCACGCCGCCAGGGCCGCCGTCGTCGATGCGCGCCAGGCTGGCGTAGACCACGCTGCCGCGCGCGTTGCTGACGAACTCGACGTGGTTGGGCCGCGCGCCCATGCCCAGTGGCACGCTGTCGACAAGATCGAAGCCGCCCTGCGTCGAGCGGCACGACAGCGCATCGGCCAGCTTGTGCGAGAACCACACCTCGGCGCCATCGGACGTGGTCTTCATGAAGGGTGTGAAGCCGGGCTTGTCCTGGGCGCTGATGTCCAGCGTGGTCACGCGCTGCGGCTGGCTGCGGCCATCGGCGCCCGCGTTGACGCGGAACACGTCGACCTGCGACACCTTCTGGCTGGCCACGAAAGCCAGCGTGCCTTCGCGGTTGAACCACACCTGGGCCGGGCCGTTGAGCGTCGGCAGGAGCTGGCGGACGGCCGTCGAGCCCGCGCCGTCGGCGCCCTTCAACTGGCGCACGGCGCGGTCGACGTCGAGGATGGCAATGCGGTCTTCACCGCGCAGCGTGACCCAGAGCTCCTTTCCGTTGCGCGTGAAGGTGGGCTCGTGCGGCTCGCGGCCCAGCAGCAGGCCGCTGCTCAGGCGCTCGGGGTTGGTCGTCGGGCCGGCGGCCGGGTTGGGCGTGTTGCCGATCACGCGGCGCTGCTCGGCGTCGATGAGGTAGATGTTGCTGGAGCCGCGCCCGCTGGTGGCCAGCAGCCGGCCGTCGGGCGACGGCACGGCGCCGTGGGCGTCGATGCAGCCGTGGTACAGCGGCTTGTGGATCATCGCCGCGTGCGTAGGCGCCACGCCGGCGGTGACGTAGCGGAACGGCGGCCGCGGGTCTTCGTCGAAGCTGGTCAGGTTGATCGTGCTCTCGACGGTGTTGGTCTTGGGATCGATGACGACGAGCGTGTTGGAGTCTTCGTTGGTGATGAAGACGCGGTCGCGCGGGTCGATGCCGGGGCCGGCTGCGGTACCGGATCCGGTGCCGGGTGCGGCTGGTACCTGGGCTTGCACTGCGGGCAGCGCGCTGGCTGCAGCAGCGGCGAGCGAGTACTTGAGGATGTCGCGGCGTTGGGTGGTCATGGGTGCTTTCGATGTGGAGTGGGGAGCGGTCAATGCCGCGCCAGGAAAGGCATCAGCAGCGCGGCGAAGGCCTGCGGTGAACGCACGACGGCGTCGTGGTTGCTGTTCGGAATGGTGGCCAGCTCGGCCTGGGCGGCGCAGCGCTGCCAGGCGGCAGCGGACAGCGCCCACAAGGGCCGCGTGTCGGCGCCCACGGTCACCAGCGCCGGTGCGCGGATGGCACCCACCATCTCGCAACTGATGGGCTGTGGCGGCGCGTTCAGGGTCAGCGGCACGGTGCGCTGGTTGTCCAGCACCATGCGCTGCAGCGCCACGGGCTCGGCGTCGAAGCCGCCCGGCGGCAGCTTCAGCACGAATTCCCAGAACTGGCGCATCGCCGCTGGCGTGTCACCGCCGTTGGCGACGGTGCGGATGCGGCCGACCTCGCCGCCGAAGGCCGCGATGGCGGCCTTGCCCTCGGGCGTGCCGGTGATCAGGCTGCCGATGGTGGGCTCATGCAGGGTCAGGCTGCGGAACAGCTCGGGGTGCTGGCTGGCCGCCAGCGTGGCCACCGAGCCACCGTAGGACCAGGCCACGACGTGCACCGGGCCGGCGCCCAAACTCTGGATGAAGGCTGCCAGGTCAGCGGCGTGCATGGGCTGCGAGAAGCGCGCACCGCTGTCGTCCCATGGCTGCACGCCGAAGTAGCGCTGGTTGACGGCGATGTAACGGTAGCGCGCCGCCACTTGCGGGCGGTAGGCGTCCCACACGCGCTGGTCGCTCATCGAGCCGTGCACGAAGACCACCGGCACGCCCTGGCCTTGTTCGATGTAGCGGATGTCGGTGTCGTTGACGCGCACCTGCTTCTCGACGGGCGGTGCAGATGCGGGTACTGCAGGTGTCGGCGTCTGGCAGCCGGCCAGGGCCAGCGTCAGACTGAGCATCAAGCTCAAGGGCAGGGCAAGGGTGGGCATGGCGTCTCCGGTGGCGGGCTGGGTTCGGGCGCCTGCCAGCCTGCGCCGGTAGGACGTGTGGACGTGTGGACGTGTGGACGTGTGGACGTGTGGACCAAGAGCGCGCCGCGCGCCGTTTGATTCCACTGCCGACTAAAAGAAGTGCCACACCGGCCCGTCCGCGGCCATCAGCGCCGGGCGCCCAGCTGCTGGTAAACCGCGGCCGACACCTGCGCCAACACGCTGCGGTCGGCGTCTGACGACAAGGCGTAGCCGAAAGGCCCGTCAACCCAGTAGAAGACATTGACCGCGCCTTCGCGCGCAAAGCGGAAGGCCGTGTCGGCGTTCTTCGCGCCCGGCTGGGGCGCCCCGCCCGGCCCGGCCGCGCTGCCCACGTCAGCGACGTCGTTGGACACATACAGCGTCAGCTTGCTGCCGAGTTCATTGCGGTACATGAACTGCGCCACCGGCCCCTGGCCACCCGGCAGCAGGCGTCCGCCCTCCAGCGTGTAGCCCTGCGACTGCAGGTGCGGCGGCTTCATCGGCGCGCCCATGCGCTTGGACAGCCAGGCCACGAGCTGGTCTTCGTGCGCGGCGTCCACTTCCACGGGCCGGCGCGCATCGGGGCTGTAGACCGCGTGCGCGACGGCGGCGCGCTGCGCGAAGCCGCTGGCAGACACCAGGGTCAGGCCACCCGGAGCCGGTTGCACAGCCGCCATGCGCGCCGCATCGTCACCGCCGGCGCCGGGCCCGACGCCGCGCAGCCCCCAACCGGTGGCGCCGCTCATGACGGCAATGGCCAACCCGGCGGCCAGGCGCTGCAGGTACCAGGGCGTTGGAGCTACGGCGCGCGGGCGCGCCGACTTCAGCAGGCGTTGCGGCGGCTGCTCGTCCAGCACGGGGTCGAACAGGGCGGGCAGCTCGCGCTTCTGCGCACGGTAGGCCTCGACGCGCTGCGCATCGTCGGGGCGCGCGGCCAGGTAGGCGGCGATCTCGGCCTCACGCTCTGCGGGCAGACGGCCATCGACAAACGCATGCAGCTCGGCCTCGGTGACCGGGGGGGTGGGCGGGAGGGTGGGCGGCGATGGGCGATCGGTACTCATAGGGTGCTTCGCAATGCATTCATTTGACGACCTTCAGCCGCACGGGTTCGGCACGACCTTCCATCAGGCCGCGCAGGCGCTCACGGCCGCGCGACAAGCGCGACATCACCGTGCCGATGGGAATGCCCAGGGCCTGCGCCACGTCGGCATAGGCCATGTCTTCCAGCGTCACCAGCAGCAGCACTTCCTTCTGCTCGACGGGCAGCAGGTCCAGCGCGGCCTGCAGGTCCAGCACCGCCAACCTGTCGCCTTGCGTCGGCATCACCGGCACCTCGGGGGTGTCATCGTCCATGGTCACGGTGTGCAGCCTGGGCCGGCGCACGCCATCGACGTGCAGGTTGTGCATGATGCTGAAGAGCCAGGCGCGCATGTCCGCCACGCCGCCCCACAGGCCCGACTTGGCCCAGGCCCGCTCCAGCGTGTCCTGCACCAGGTCGTCGGCGTCGTCACGGTTGTTCACCAGCGCCCGGGAATAGCGGCGCAGGCGCGGCACCCAGCTCAGCAGTTGATGGTCGTCGTTCATCAGGATGTTGACGATGGGTCGAGCCCGCGCGAAGCTGGGTGTGCAGGCGGGTGTACAGGCGTCATTCCTTGATGATGTGCCAGACCTGTTTGAAGTTGTCGCCGCTGCGGTCGCCGGCCTTCTGGTCGGCCTTGTAGGTGTACACCGGCTTGCCCTTGTAGGCCCACTGGCGTGACCCATCGTCGCGAGTGACGATGCTGTAGGCACCCGTGGTCCGGTCGGTGGCGGTGGCCATCATCGGCGGCCAGAGCGCGGCGCAGCCGCCGTTGCAGGCGCTCTTGCCGCTGTTCGCCACGTCCTGGTCGAAGGTGTAGAGGGTCATGCCAGCGGGTGTGACGAGCGCGCCACCAGACAACATGGCGGGCGCCTTGGCAGGCGGCTCGACCATGTTGGCACAGCCGGCAGTGACCAGAAACGTTACCGCAGATGCGGCGATGGCGAGGGTTTTGAACATGGGAAGCTCCGTGGAAGTGGTGGCGGATCGGGCAGCGTGGGTGAGATGTTGCTCACATCGGGGCAGACGGCACGCTCGGGCCTTTTATTCCGCAGGCGTGAAAAAAGATGGGGTGTTGGTTGTGCAGGGTGGCAGGCTGCCGCTGCCCTGTGCGTCCAGCGCGGCTCCATGGTCGGAGCCGCGCGGCCTCGTTCTCAGGGTGCGGGCGTCAGGGTTTGGCCGTTCTCGACCGGGCTGATGCCCACGACGTGGCTGACGCTGCGGGTGCGGTTGGCGTTGTCGGTGACCCGGGCGGTGATCGTGACCGAACGCTTGCCCGCAGGCATCAGGAGCGATCCCCCCACCACCCAATCGGCCGTCGTCACGACATAGCCGTCAGCGTCCAGCTCGCTGCCGGCAACGTTGAAGATCGGCGCCAGGTTCGAGCCCGCCGGCACCACGTTGCCGTTGGGCTGACGCAAGGGCACGTCGAAGGTCACGTTCAGACCCGGGAAATTGCGGTTCGTGCCGTTGCTGGGGTGCGTGATCGGGTTCTGGATCTGGCTGCCATCCAGGATGGTTCCCAACACCGAGCGGGCCGCCGTGCCTTGGCCGTTTTCGCTGACGCCGATGCCGTGACGCGAGCGGTCCAGCGCCGCCACTTGAATGAAGAACAGCGAGGCATTCGCAGGCGGCGTCGGATTGCCGGTTTGCGGCCCAGGTGACACACGCGACGGCACGCGGGGCGCGATCATCGTCACCTCCGGTCCGTCCGCGTCGTCGATGCCGTCATCGAACACATCGATCGGAAGGGGCGTCAGTGCCTGCCCCGATGTGATACCGCCGCGCAGCACCGCCATCGAGACCCGGTCGAATCCGATCCGACCGGCGGTGTCGACCACGGCGGTGGTGATGTTGAAGCGGCTCGTGTCGAGCGGCAGCGATTCAAGCACGTGCCAGCCCAGCCACAGCGTCACGCCCGCGCCCGGCGTGTCGTCAGTGCCCAGGATGTTGAAGAGGTTCGCCAGGTTGGTGTTCTTCGGGATCACGCCACCGTCGGGCTTGACGAGGTCGGTGTCGAGGAAGACATAGAGGCCCGGAATGTTCGGGTTGATCTGGCCGAGCAGCGCGGTGTTTCTGATGTTGAGCGACTCTTTCGCGGCGATCGGTGTCGCGTCGCGCGTGACGACCTCGATGTTCAACACGAAGCCGGTGCCATTCACGCTGCCTGCGCCAATGCGGCCTTCGCCCGGCACGATCTGCGAATCCGCCAGCGGCGAGACGATGCGTGCGATCGGTGCGAGGTCGCCGCGTGCGCCCATGCCGTCGCGTATCTTGGTGATGTTGGTGTAGGTCAGGGATTCAGCGCCGTCTGCGGCGTGGCCGGGCAGTGAAGCAAGGCCTGCCGCGGCCGCGAGAGCAGCGTGCATCAGCACAGCCGAAAATTTGGAAAGCGGGTGTCGCATGGGGAACTCCTGGGGGGATGGGTGAGCAGTGGCTCGACCACTGCAAACGGGTAGACGCACGGGCGCTTGCGGGTATTCCGTTGTCAACTGCGGGGAATGAACCCGAACGACGCAGGTGCGCACCGCCCCCGGTCTGGCCCGGTGCGGCGCGGCGCTGGTGGATCAGTAGGTCGCGGTCTTGCCGGCGGTTTCGGCCGTGGCTGCCAGGGCGACGTTCAGCTTGGGGTCGATCTGCCACGTTTCGCTGACGATCTTGCCTTCGCGGTAGGTCAGCACGTAACGCACCTTGATCGGCTGCTTGCCTTCGAAGACGACGTTGGCGGAGACCGTCGAGCCCTTGGGGTTGGCCGATTCTTCGATGGAGCCGATGGTGAGCTTCAGCGGGCCGACGGCCTTGCCGAACTTTTCCCAGGTGCCGCGGATGGCGTCGGTGGTGGCGTAGGTGCCGTCCAGCGGGCCGCCGACCCAGTTCAGCTGGGCCTGGTCGGCGTAGGCGCGCATCACGATCTGGGTGTCGCCCGAAGCGATGGCCTGGAAGTGCGTGCGGGCGTCGTCGGAAGGGGCGGCGAAGGCGCTGCCAGCGGCAAGCGTCAGGGCAGTGGCAGCAAAGGCGAATGTCTTGAACATGGAGGGCTCCGTTGAAGGCTTGATGTGAAGTGAGGGGTGGTCGGTGGTGGATGAAGGGTCCATGAGGTCCCGACACAAGGGCAGACGGCGCCGGCAGGCGGTCTATTCCGGCCCACGCAAAAACTTTTTCTGTCACGCCATCGGCAGTTGACCCGCCCGACACGCTCCACCAATTGCTCCGATGAAGCGAACCCTGACCTTCCTGCTGCTGGCCAGCTTGTTCACCGCCGCGACCGGTGCGCTGGCGCAAGGCATCACCGACCCCATTGGCGACCTACTGCCCACGTACATCGGTCCGCAGAACGGCGACGTGGATGTGGCGAGCGCGTTCGCCGGCTACGACCCGGCCAGCGACACCTTCAGCTTCTCGGGCACCTTTGCCGACGCCCTCGGCACCACGGCGGGCGCCTTCTAGTTGCGGGGCCTGGACCGCGGTGTCGGCACCGAAGGTTTCGTGAGCGGCAGCCCATCGGTCGGCCAGCGCATGAAGTTCGACGCCGCCGTGTTCCTGTGGCCCGACGGCATGGCTCGCGTGATCACCTTCGTGGGGTTGGTAGGCACGGGCGTCGAACTCGGGGCTGGTACCGACACTATCGCCGGCGGCTGCGCGCCTCAGGGCGCCAGCCGCTGACCGTCTTGCGCAAACACCACCCCGCCGGCGTAGTGCGCGGCAATCGACGCCTTGACGGCATCACGCTGCGCGTCGAGCGCAGGTGACAGGTGGCTCAGCAGCAGCTGGCCGGCGCGCACCGCATCGGCCACTTCGCCGATGGCCTTGGGTGGCGTGTGCAAGGTGTACAGCACGTCGGGCGAGCCGGGTGGGTCGAGCACCACGCTGTTGAAGACCAGCAGGCTGGTGCCTTGGGCGATTCGCCGCAGACCCGCCAGCCCGCTGGCGTCGATGTCGCCGCTGAAGGTGATGCTCTTGCCGGCGTGGTCGATGCGGTAGACCACTGCCGGTGCGTCGCGGTGGTGGCCGGCCACGGCGCTGATGCGCAGGCCGCCCTCATCGAACACCGTGTGCACTTCGGGCAGGGCTGACGCCGTGGCGGGTGCGTCGATGTCGTTCACTTGAAAGCGCAGCGGCGCCGAGAAGTCCTTCAGGTAGCCGAAGGCGCCCTGCTTGCCGAACAAGAGGTCGATGAAGCGGCTGGTGGCCGGGAAGTCGGCATCGTCGGCATCGAGCGCACGCCGCCCTGCCGGCCCGAAGATCTTGAAATCGACCGGCCCGCGGTTGGACACCGCACGGGCCTTGAAGAGGCCTGGCAGTCCACCGGCATGGTCCACATGAAGGTGCGTCAGCAGCACGATGTCGGCCCGACCCAGCGCCAGCTTGGCTTCACCCAGGCGCACGAAAGATCCCGGGCCGGCGTCGACGAAGACACGCGCCACGCCATCCACCAACACGGCATAGGCCGAACCCGCACGGCCGGTGGCACCCGGGCCGCCCGAGCCCAGCACCACCAGTTCCAGCGCCGGCGGGGCGGCCGTCTGGGCCTGGGCGGCGAATGCGGCGGGCAGCGTGCAAAAGGCCAGACAGATCGAAGCCAGTTGGCGCCGGCCAGGGTTGGCAAGAGTTTTCATTCGATCCTTTGTGCGGGCGGGAGGACAACAGGGCGAACCGGAAGCGGCAAGCCCCCGGCTCGGTCGTGCGGTGCGCCGGTTCTCTGACAGTTCCCGGTTTTCAGTACGCCGCCACCGCCTGCGCAGCGGCCACCGTGGCGACGATTCGCTGCCCGGCACGCTCGACCTTGGAGATGCTCAGGTCCTCGTTCAGCACGTAGGCCGTCTTGCCGTCGCGCGTGAACACGATGGCCTGGCGCGGCTGCTTGAAGCCGGCGATGGTGGCGACCACCTTCAACGTGGCCACGTCGATCACCGACACCGTGTTGTCGGCCAAGTTGCCCGAGTAGACGAAGCGGCCGTCGGGCGTGAGCGCGGCGCCGTAGGGGTCGCGGCCCACCGGCACGGTGCCGGTGACGCGGCGCGCGGCGATGTCCACCACCGCGATGTCGTTGCTGCCGCTGTTGGCCGCAAACAGGGTCTTGCCGTCGGCGGTGACGGAGATGGCGCGGATCTTGTTGAAGCCGGTGATCTCGCCCTCGATCTTGTCGGTCTGCGTGTCGACGATGGTCACCTTGTCGCCCAGGAAGTTGGTGACGTAGAGCTTCGCGCCGTCCGGGCTCAGGCGCACGCCCTGGCGCGGCTGCGCAAAGCCGGTGATCACCGCCTTGGCCTGCCCGCTGGCGGTGTCCAGTCGCGTCACGGTGCTGCTGGCCTGGTTGTTGACGTACAGCGCGCTGCCGTCCTTGCTGAGCGCGGTGCCGAAGGCGCCGGGGCCGGCCGCCAGCGTCGACGCGGTGGCCAGCGGCTTGAGCGTGGTGGTGTCCAGGCGCGTCACCGTGCCCAGGCTGCTGTCGGAGACATAGAAGCTCTTGCCGTCGGGCGCGAACACGATGTTGCGCGGCGTGACGTAGCCGCGCAGCACACCGCGCACGGCACCGGTGGCCAGGTCGTAGACGATGACGTCCGGGCGCTCGCTGTAAGACACCACGGCGGTGGCCTCGTCGGGGCTCAGCGCCAGCGAGTTGTTGCGGATCTGGCCGTCGAAGGTGACGCGGGCCGGGGTGGCTTCGGCGGCGTTGGCGGCGTTGGCGGGCACGCTGGCGGCGACGAGGACGAAGGTGCTGCACAAGGCCAGCGCGGTGGTGCGGAAGAAGGTATTCATGGGATGTCTTTCGGAGAGTGTTGAGAAAAGAGGGAAAGGCTTGCTGTGGTGGACGAGGAGAGCCCGTGGTTTATTCCGTCGGGCCGTGAATTCGAGGCTTCAGCCGAGCAGGGCCGGTACCCAGCGGTTGATCAAGGCACCGCCGACGATGAGCCAGCCGAACAGGATCAGCGCCAGCAACAGCGGCTTGGCACCGGCCTTGCGGATGGCGCCGATGTGCGTGGACAGGCCGAGTGCGGCCATGGCCATGGCCAGCAGCGCGGTGTCGATCTCGGTGGTCACCGCCACCACCGAGGCCGGCAGCCACTGCAGCGAGTTGAACAACACCACCGCGACGAAGCCGAAGGCGAACCAGGGCACGGCGAGCTTGCCTGGGGCCTGGCCCGTGGCGGCGGAAGTGTGGGCGTGGCGTTTGTCGTCACGTGCCAGCCAGGCCGACAACATCACCAGGAACGGCGCCAGCATCATCACCCGCACCATCTTCGCGATGACGGCCGAGTTGGCCGCGTCCGGGCCCACCGAACGCGCCGCGGCCACCACCTGGGCCACCTCGTGGATGGTCGAGCCGGCATAGATGCCGAAGCCGTTGGCGCCACCCGGAATCAGCGCCCAGTGCTGGTTCAGCTCGAACAGCGCCGGGTACAGAAAGATCGCCAGCGTGCCGAACACCACCACCGTGGCCACCGCCACCGTTACCTGCTCGGCGCGCGCCTTGACCACCGGTTCGGCAGCCATCACCGCGGCGGCGCCGCAGATGGAGCTGCCGGCGCCGATCAGCATCGCCGTCTTGCGGTCCAGGCCCAACCAGCGCGTGCCGATGAAGCAGGCCAGCGCGAAGGTCGAGCCCAGCACCAGCGCGTCGATGGCGACGCCGGCGATGCCGACGTGGCCGATGTCCTGCACCGTCAGCCGCAGGCCGTACAGCACGACCCCCAGGCGCAGCAGGTTCTGCTTGGACACGTTGACGCCGGCACCGCTGGCCGCGGCCAAGCGCGGCACCAGCGGATAGACCGTGTTGCCCACCAGCATGCCCAACACGATGGCCAGCGTCAGCGCACTGAAGCCGTGGTCCTGCAGCCAGCCGATGTGGCCCAGCGCGATGCCGGTCGCGGCCAGGGCGCCGCTCAAGGCCAGGCCGGGCAGCAGGGCTGCCAACTGCAAGCGCAACCGCGCTGCCCGGTGGCCGGCTGACGGGCCAGGGCTGGCTTGTGAGGTCGACAGCGCGTGCATCACGCCAGCACCCAGATCAAGGCGATGCCGGCGCACAGCAGCACGGCCGCCAGCGGCACTGCGACCGGCATCCAGCGCAGCACCTGCGGGTCGATGCTGCTGTCGGCGGCCAAGGTGGTCGAGACGGCATGGGCCACGTCGCGGGTCGGCCCCATGAAGCCCGCCACTGGCCGCCGGGCAGCAACCCATTGAAGGGCATGCAGCGCCTGTGGGGCCAGCGGGCCGGGTGCTGCGGGGCGTGGGGTTGTTCGTTCAAGGGTCAGCATGTCGGGCTCCAGATGCCGGTGGTGGCGCGGCAGGCCGCCGCCCCGTGATCGAGCGGCCAGGCAAATTTAGAGCTTGGCAATCAACCCGTCCAACGGGTTGTATGACTAAGATGTACCTGCGAAATCGATAACAAAGGCAATCACCGTGGACGTGCTTCGACTCACCCTGCGTCAGCTGCAGATTTTTGTCGCCGTGGCGCGCAGCGGCAGCACCACGGCGGCCAGCGCTGAGATAGCGCTGTCGCAATCGGCCACCAGTTCGGCCGTCAACGAGCTGGAACGCCTGCTGTCGCTGCGCCTGTTCGACCGCGCCGGCAAACGCCTGCTGTTGAACGACAACGGCCGCGCGCTGTTGCCGCGGGCTTTGGCTTTGCTCGACGGCGCCGCAGGCATCGAGCAGATGTCGCGCGACGGCAGCGCGCAGGCGCAGTCGCTGCGCATCGGCGCCAGCACGACGATTGGCAACTACGTGTTGCCCAAGCTGCTCGCTGGCTTCATGGGGGCACAGCAGCCCGGCAGCGCCGCCGCCTGGCGGTCGAAGGTCGTTATCGGGAACACCGCCGCCATCTGCGATGCCGTGACCGCTTTCGAACTCGACGTGGGGCTGATCGAGGGGCCCAGCCACCAGCCGGAGCTGGTGGTCACCCCCTGGCTGCAAGACGAGATGGTGGTCGTGGCTGCGCCCGACAGTGCGCTGGCCCAGTCAAGCCGGGCGGGCGATCGCATTCCCCTGCGCACGCTGCGTGAGGCGGTCTGGCTGGTTCGCGAAACGGGCTCTGGCACGCGCGAGGCCACCGACCAGAGCTTGCTGCCCCACCTGCGTTCTTACCGGCGCAGCATCGAGCTAGGCAGTTCGGAGGCCATCCAGCGTGCCGCTCAGGAAGGGTTGGGGGTGGCTTGCCTGTCCGCCTGGGTAGTGAACGATGCGCTGGAAGCTGGACGTCTGTGCCGCGTCTCCACGACATTGCCGCGGCAGCTTCGGCAATGTCATCTGGTTGTGCATCGTGAGAAGCAGTCGACGCCCGCGTTGCTGGCGTTCATCGCCCAGGCAGATGCGACCACTGGGGCTGCCCGCTAACGTCCCGGCCCCGCTTCGCATGTCGAAGGTTCAGCCCTCGGCGACACGCGATTACCCTTCAGCTAGGCGCCGACGCCCGCTCCGCCCACCTGCCCATTGATCGGAGCTTTGATGCAATGAGCTGGTCTGGGTAATCGACGTCCGCTTCCGGACGCACCACCCAACGGCTGCTGGCCGTCCACAGACGCACAGCCCTCGCGGTTGAACGGCACCTGTGCGCACATCGCGCACGTTCGCCTCGTAGAGTCGATATCGCGCCCAATGCGGTACGCGGTACGTGCCGACGTTTGCGGTGTGTCGACCGAACGACCCTTCCATTCGATCAGGAACCCCGCGCCGCGATCGTGATCCGCTCGCTCTACATCCTGGCTTCTTCAGCGACGAGTGCAACGTCCCGAAGCGCATCGACCTGCATGGCGTCGAGGTCGATGATTGCATCGGCCATCGTTGCGAGGTGCGGGGTCTGGGTGATGAAGAACTCCTGCCGGTAGCCGCCGAGCTGAAGGACTTCGCGCTTCATGGCCATGAACATGCGCTTGTGTTCTGGGTCCAACGGCCCATCGGCCTCGTCGGAGAACAGCGTGTCGAATCGCCGTCCGGTGTTCTGGGCCAAGTACAGGGCGACCGCGCGCGTCAGGCAGGCGTCGATGAAAGTTCGCTCACCGCCGCTCATCAGGCTGAGGCTCTTGCCGCCGCGCGCGTCTGGGCTCATCGTCCCGAATCCCGACGTGTTATGCCGCATCGCTTCGCAGGCACCTGCGGCGCAGTTGCAGGGGCGGGGACGCCGGCCGGATCGCGGACTCGGCATGTCCGGGTTCTCGGCATAGTGGTTCAACGAGTGCCTGACGCGGGCGGTGGCGCTGTACCTGGCGCAGCATGCCGGTCGGCGCTACGACACCCTGTTTTCTGACGAAGCCGATGGGGCGCTGGACCCCGAGCGCAAACGCATGTTCATGGCCATGAAGCGCGAGGTGCTGCGCGTGGGCGGCTACCAGCGGGAGTTTTTTGTGTCGCAAACGCCGGAGTTGACCGCCATGGCCGACGCCGTGATCGACCTGGATGCGATGCGCGATCGCGGGGTGACTGTAGATGGCGCAAAAAAATGGGCGTCGGCCTGAGGGCGCGACGCCCGGTGGGGGGTCAAAGGGGATCGGTCTCTTCGAAGATCGGCAGACCGTCCACGATGGCTGCATCGCTGTCGAATTTGAGCCAGACGATGCCAGCCAATCTGGCTGCTTCGAAGATCATGGCCATGTCGCTCTCAGCGGGCACCGTGTAGGGCGGGGCGCCCACATAGACGAAACCACCATAGTCGTTCGGGTACACGTTGACCGACAGGTCGTCATTGGCCAGCTTCTGGCGTGTGGTGGCCGTCAGGTGGCAGATCGACAGTGCGGCCAGAGGCTCGACCAGTTCCAACAACCTGGTCACGATGATGTTATCCAAGGCGTACTCCTTCTTGGCAGGAATGAGGCTGTGCCATGCGGGCCAGGGTGGCTGGCAGTTTCACAGCAAACCCTGTTCCGCAAAAGACAGGACGCGGTCGCCTCCCACGATGAAGTGATCGAGCACGCGCACGTCCACCATCATCAAAGAAGATTTCAGCGTCTGGGTCAAGAGCTCGTCTGCACTGCTTGGCGACAGTTGACCGCTCGGGTGGTTATGGGCCAACAAAACGGATGCCGCGTTGTGGGCCAGCGCGCTTTTGACGACCTCACGAGGGTAAACAGACGTTTGGGTCAATGTTCCCCGGAACATCTCTTCGGCCTCGATCAGAACATGCTGGGCGTCAAGGTACAGCACCAGGAACACCTCGTGCTCCAAACCGGCGCAGTACATGCACAACCAGTCCTTGACAACCTTGGGTGACGCCATGACCGGTCCATCCAGCATTTTGGCGCGCATGTCGCGCAGCAGCAGCTCACGTGCGATGCTGAGTTTGTGGGCCAGCTCATGGGGAGCATGCTCAACGGCCTGGTATGCGGCTGCTGCATCGCAGGCGCAGGGCAAAGGGAGGGGGGCTTGGCGAACAGGTGCGGCGAGTAACTCGCTGACCAGTTCGGCACTGGACAAGTGGGTGACGTTCACGGATTTCTCCTTCACAAAAAGGAAAAGCGGGAACGTCCTGTCCCGAGGGGATGGATGTTCCCGCTCGGGATGTGCTGACGCGAGGCCAGCACGGTCAATGAGGCAGGTGACGACTGCGACGCCGACTCAAGGTCGGAGCGCATTCCGCGATGGAATGCAGGTAGCGGTGGGCAGTGTGTCGTGATGGTCAGAAGCGTTCAAGCCTTGATCGCTGCATGCCATGGACAAGGCCCCATGGAACCGGGGCATTGTTGATTGCACGCCTGGGTGATAGCTGAATATCACCTGAAGTTCAGTACAGAAATCTTGTTTCAGTGGGTGGCCAAAGCCGTGACACGGGCCTGAAATTTCGCCAAGATGGCGACTCGAACCCATGCAACGAGCACGACCATGATCCGTTTTGGCACCCGCATCCGGCTCACTCGGCGAGAGACTGAGCGCTTCAAGCTGATCACCGATCTGGAGCCAGTCGGCATCCGAACGCTGGCTGACCTGGATGCCTACATCGCGCAATGCAAGGCGCACTATTGGGGCGTCTCCAGGGACACCCAGTTTCTGCATTGGCTGATCGACCGCGAGTACCAGCAATGCCGTTCGGCGGCGTAGCAATGCGCACGCCGCCTGGCGGTTCATCAAGCAAAGACACGTGGCTCGATGGTGGCGCCGCGCATAAAAGCCAGGTAGGCCGCAGCCTTGCCGATGTCCGCGAAACAAGCGATGGCATCGCTGCCTCGCCTCACGGCCCATGGCAGGTCAGGGCAGTCATTGGACGACAGGCCCAAGTTGGCCTCTCGATAGGCTGGATGCCGATACGGTGTGTTGCCGGTCTGCCAGTCCACCAGGCACAGGATGCAGTCGGTCAAGATGGCGCCGCCGCCTGACTCGCCAGGCTCGACCAGCAGGGGGATTTTGAGCATGCCGCCAGATCGACCAATGCGGCCGACCACGCCATGCTCGTCAAGCCACGGTTCACCCGTGGCGAGGTCGCCAAGTATCAGGCGAATCTTCTCGCCAGTTCGCCGATAAGACTCCAGCACCTTGGCCGCTTTGGGATCGGTCCCGGGCGCAAAGTAGGTGCGTTGGTTCAGTGGGGATCGGCCCCATGCGGCTGTGGCCGTCAGGTATTTCTGATAGCCCGCCAGCGTGGCGTAGTCGCCTGGCGCAAAGGCCAGGTGGCTTTGGTCGAGTTGCTGTGCGATCTGGTTGGCATGCTCGCGAGCATTGTCAAAGCCAAAGCAACTGTGGCCTGATCGCTCCGTGATGACATAGAGCTTTTGCTCCAGGTTGAGTGTGACGGTGGTCATGAGGATTCCTTGTGTGGAAGCCTGGGGACGCACCGCCGCTCAGGCCGTGGCCCCGCAGGCGCGTTGTGATGGTGTCTTGTCGCTATCAGGTCGGTATCAGCCTTGCGCAGCCAACCGGATGGGGGGCTGATCGCAGACGCTGTCCACCACCTGGCTTTGTCGCAGGTGCTCCAGCTTCAGCAGCAGTGCATGGGCATGTGCGCTGTCATCACCTGCCAGGCCTGGCTGAAGGGCCTGCACTTCCTTGATCAGCAAGCGCAGCTCCTGCACGATGGCCCGGTGGGCGCGCTTCTCGATGGCGCACAAGGCGTCGGTTGCAGTGGTCATGGGAAATTCCTTCCGTGGGTGTGCCGCACTGCCACTCGGGCAGATGCGGGCGAAATGGGGGAGGACGCGGCATGCACCACCAGCAGATGGGCAGGCGCGTGGGTCGATCTGGGCAGGGCCAGGGCGCTGGCCCCCGCACGTCAAGACGCGGTGGTCTTGACGTGCGGGGTATCAGGCTGTTTGAGACACAGCATTGGGCTTTGACGGCTCGCCCGACGTGGCGGATGGCGCGTCCTTGGGCACAGGAGCTTGAGCTTCAAAAGACGATTGAGCCTGGGCAAACTCAGGCGCTTTCTTCAGGCGCTTGACTTGGGTTGCGGCCGGTTCGTTGGCCGTGGGTGGCAGGCATTCAACGGCGATGTCGCCGCCTTGGCGCATCATCTGTCGAAGTGCCAAAGCTGGCGCAACAAATGCGCCATGGAACAGCCAACGCACGAACTGACCGATGCGCCTGTTGCGTGCAACCGTGGCTTTGTGCGTCCGCAAGGATTGCTTGCAGCACAGGTACAGGGCCAGGTGGTTGCGCTTCATCATCGGGTCAGCTTCCAACTGGGCCATGACTTCGGCGGCCATGATGGGGTCCTGACCCACACGGCGGTAAAAGCCCATCCAGGCGCGAGACTCCTCAATCTCGACACAGCTGCGTTTTGGGCGAACGCGGGACGCTTCATGGTTCATGGTGTGAACTCCAGAAAGGAGGAGGGCACACCTATCCCGGCGGGGAGACGGTGGACTCCCCAAAGGGTTGCGTGGAGGTGCAGCACAGCCGAATGGCCGAGGCACAAGAAAGACGGTTCGCATCCCATGAAGTCGAGGGCTCCCGATCAATCGGGCTTGACTTCAATGGGATGCGAACGCGGGCGAACACAAGTTGGGCGAGACCGGGGAGGTCTGCGCGTCATTTCGTGTTCGACCCGAACTGCGGGCGAGGTCAATCGCCACGGTATCGATGTGCTGATGCTGGACCACAGTCAAGTGGTTCAGGCGGCAGCACGGTAAGCCATGACCTGTTCGACCTGTCGCGAGACAGGCGGCGCAGGCTTCAGCAATGCGGGTAGCACTGCAGGACGGATCACAGGCTCGCGGGCAAGCCCGGAGCCACCCAACAGCACGCAGATGGCGCGCGTTTCACTTGTCGCATGAGGACATGCGTTCATGACGTTCTCCTTCAGGGTGTGAAGGGGAACGCCTCGTCCCGATGGGGAACATGGTGGTTCCCCAACTTGGGATGCTTCAGCCTTGGAAGGTGAAGCGACTCGGCGGCGGCACGGTGAGGTGCGCCGATGACACGGTGTTCAGCTTGAGGACTGAACGAGGCACAAGGCCATTGACATGGCCTAACTGAACCGAGGTTCAGCTTCTACAAGGCAGGTCACGACTGCGACGCCAGCATGGCTGGACTTCAGGGAGACCTAGATCTCCATTGAAGGCTGCGTGAACGCGATGTCCACAGGTAGCGCGCTCATTGTGTTGAATTGATCGCGACAGATCAACAAGGGGCACGCAATGGCGAAGCGAGCGCCATGGAAAAGGAACCTTGAACGAAGTGGATTTTGGATGGCGAGCTGATTGTGCATATGCGGGGCGCCATCCATCTCTATGCTCTATTTGGAGGCTACAGGCGGGTTCCACGTACTGTGAAATGCAGTACATTTCTTGCAGTTCACGTAGCTCCAATTCAAGCTCAGCCCATGGCACCTGCTAGACGTCCCAAGATCAAAACAGCCACGCTCACTGTCCGTATTGATCCTGTGATCAAGGCTGCGGCAGAGGCGGCGGCTGTGCTTGAGCGGCGCAGCCTGACTGGCTTGCTAGAAGTATTGATCCTCAACCATTGCAGAACGCTGGGCATCAGCCCCGACTCGTCAGCCAAGGAATCTCGACAATGACCAAGACGCCGCAGACGGCGCGAAAGCGTCCAGCAGTAAAAAAGTCTGCCGAACCATCCGAAATTCGCTTTTATCGTTCCAACGAAAAGCCGTACGGTGCATTCAGTAATCTATATCCTCGCCCCATTGAATTCGAAGGCAGAACCTTTCCCACTTCAGAGCATGCTTATCAAGCGGGCAAGGCTCAGAAGCCGGCTGTCCGGGAGTGGATTCTCAGTGCGCCAACACCTGCGCTGGCTGCGATGGCGGCTCATGGTCTTTATGTCTGGGACGTGGTACCGGATTGGGCCAAGATCAAGTTTGACCGCATGCGTGCCGTGCTACGGGCGAAGTTCGACCAGCACGCCGATCTCAAGGAGCTCTTGATGTCGACTGGCGACGCCAGGCTCGTCGAGGCAGGGACCGTCAACAACGCCGTCAATCGTCTGTGGGGTGAGGTGGATGGCAAGGGTGAGAACATGCTGGGCGTGATGCTCATGGAACTGCGTGCGGCCTATGCACTGAAGCCCGCGCGCACGACCAAGGCCATGGCCAACCCTGCCGTGGCGACCAAGGCAGCAAAAAACAAGAGGTCTGCGACGAAGCAGGAGTCCACCGCGGCATGAATGGCGACGACATGTCACCGGCCCTGAGCCACTACGAGGAGGAACTGGCGCAGTTGCGGCACAGCTATGCAGCGGCTTGTGGTGCCGACATCGTGTCGTTGAAGCTCGCCATTGCGAGTACGGCCGAGGCCAGCATGATAGGTGTGGGATCCGGCGGCTCCTTCACGGTGGCATCGCTGCTGTGTGGCCTTCACGAAGCCTACACAGGACGAGTCTCCCGTCCATCGACGCCACTGGAAATCATATGCAGCCCTGCGCTGGCCTCATCCAGTCCGGTGTTTCTCATCTCGGCGGAAGGCAAAAATCCAGACATCGTCGAGGCGCTTGAGCGGGCTAGACGGTTCAGCTCACGCACGGTGCACGTCTTGACCAATCGGCAGGACAGTCCTTTGATGCAGCACGTGCAAGCGCTGCCGGGGGTGAAGCCCTACGTGTTCGAGTTGGCCAAGAAGGACGGCTATTTGGCAACCAATAGCCTCTTGCTCGATGCTGTGCTAATTGCAAGGGCTTACGGCGAACTCAACGGTAGCCCTGAATCGATGCCTCCGGACATGTCGGCGCTGCGCGTGGGCGATCAGACGGTCGAGGACTGGCTGTCTGCCGCTCAGCCGTTCATCGACGAAGTGGTACGGCGCGGTGCGCTGACTGTGGTCTATTCCCCGCTGCTCCGGCCCATAGCGACGGACCTAGAGTCCAAACTCTCCGAGGGCGCTTTGCTGCACACGCAGCTTGCCGACCTGCGGTCTTATGCCCACGGACGGCATCTCTGGCTTGCCCAGCGTCCTCAGGAGTGCGCGATTCTTGCGTTGGTCGAACCGTCCTTGAGCCCGCTGTGGGAAGGTATGCGCAGCAAGTTCCCAGCAGGGATCCCCACCCTCACGATGCCTCTGGCAGGCGCCGATCCGGTGCACTTGATCGCTGGACTGGTGGCGCAAATGCACCTTGTGGCGGCGGTTGGCCGCCAACTGGGCAAGGACCCCGGGCGACCGGACGTCCCTAGCTACGGCAGGGAGATTCACTATGCGAACCTGCGCGATGTGATTCCGCTGCCCGAGGCTGCGGGCCCGGCCGAGGTCCAGTCCAAGTACGAAGTTCTCGGGGCCCATTGGCCCTCGCAGCGCGATCACGGCACGATGCGCCGTGCCGCGCAGGCGTTTCGGGACGTGATCCAGGCGCAGAGATTCAGGGCGATTGTGTTCGACTACGACGGCACCTTGTGTAGTTCGCAGAGCAAGGATGGGCCCCCTTCAGCAGAGATCGTTGCGCATCTGGTGCGGCTTGTACGTGCAGGCGTGTTGGTCGGCATCGCTTCTGGGCGCGGAGACTCCCTTCAGGATCGCTTGCAGGAGGCTTTGCCCGAAGACGTCTTGAAGAAAATCCGTCTTTGCCTGTACAACGGCGGATGGATCTCGACTGCGGACGTCGTGCCCGTCCTTTCCAACCAGACAAGCGAGTTTCTGAGCCATGTCACACGCATCGTCGTGCGACTGAAGTCACTCGGTGTCCCCATATTGGCTCACAAGACAACGCCGCCTTATCAGGTGAGTGTGCGATTCCGTGAAGGCCTGGCTACCGACTCCATGTGGTTCGTCATTGCTGACGCCTTGCGTCAGGCTGGGCTGGACCTTTCGACCATGGTGCGCTCCAAGCATTCCGTGGACATCCTTGCCAGCGGTGTGAGCAAGTCAAGGTTGATCGCAACCATCATCCAGGAAGACAAGGTCGATCCCTACGAGATCTTGGCCATGGGCGATCAGGGCGCTTGGCCAGGCAACGACGCAGCCCTGTTGGAGCACCGCTTCTCATTGAGCGTCGATATGCCTTCGCGCCGACTGGACCGAGGATGGAAGCTGGCACCGGCTGAGAAGCGTGATGTGGACGCGACGCTGTGGTACCTCGAACACATGCAGATGGGAGAAGGGGGCGTGTTCAACTTGGCACTGCCACCTGCCAAAATCATTGGGACAGACAGCCATGCATGATCAGAATGCTGCCACGCTGCTGGCCAAGGTGATGGGGTGGGAGGATCTAGACGCCGTGCCACAGGTTCTGCCGACGCTGCAACTGATGGCCGACTTCAAGTACGACCATTACCAGCGCTTCGGACCGGGCCGCCGCTTCATTGAAAGCCTGGCACTTTGGCTCCACCAGTTCGCACCACAGGACCGCCAGACGGCACTGCGATTGGTGATGGACCACCTCGTGTTCATTTCTGATGCGGAACTGTCGCACCTCGTGCGAACGGCGTACCAGGACTGGATCGTTCAGGAGCGCATGCGCCTGGTTTCCGAAGAGTTTGAGATTCCATCCTTTCGTGTCCAGCAGATCGCCCGTCATCAGCGCTTCGAGCAACTGCGCCTCACTTCGCTTTACCTGGGGTTGAGCGATGGTGCCCGCACCAATGAGTTGCGCCGCGCCAGCGACGGGGAGATCAGCAACGAGCAAATCTGGCAAGCCTACGAATTGGGTGAGGAGAAGGCTGGCGACATGCTCAAGGATCTTGGGGGCTCGTTGGAGAAGGCAGGCTTCACCGCAGACAACCCTCACTTCAACCTGATCTGGTTGCTTGATGATTTTTCAGGCAGCGGCAACACATACATTCGGTATGACGGGGCCTCGGGTAAATTCAAGGGCAAGCTGCCAAAGATTTACCAACGCTTGCACCAGGGTGGCATGGTGGACCCCTCGCATTACGAGGTGTTCCTGATGCTGTACACAGCTACACGTCAAGCAATTGACCACATCGAATACTGGTCAGAACGCTTCACTACGGATTTTGGCTTCAAGCCTTTGCAGGTCCGTGTGCTGTGCCCCATTGAGCCCGAAGTGGCGCTATCACGCACGCTCAATCCTGAGTTGCGCGCGCTGCTGCAGAACCCCGACTATTGCGATAACCGTGTGGTTGACAAACACTTTCGCGTCGGCGGCACCGATGACGCCAGCATGGGCTTTGCTGGCTGCGCCTTGCCGGTTGTGCTCGGGCACAACACCCCCAACAACTCCTTGTTCTTGCTGTGGGGCCCCGAGCAGTTCAAGCCGCATGGCCTGTTCCCTCGTGTCAGCCGCCATCGGGAGTTTTAAATGGCCTATAACTCCAACCCCTTTCTTGAGCGAATGTCCGAACGCACGACGTCGGACATGGAGTTTGTGCGGCTCTTCTCTCCAAAAATTCTGGAGAAGCTGGCCGAGGATGCGTTCGAAGGTGCCGTCCATGTGTTCCGCAGCGCGCCGGGCGCGGGTAAGACCACGCTGTTGCGTGCCTTCACGCCGTCAGCTTTGCGTGCGTTTTGGAACTCGCGCACTCGCCCCGAGTTGGCTGAGTCATTCCAAAAATTGGTGAATCGAGGGGTACTGACCGAAGGTGACAGCCCTCAATTGCTTGGTGTTTTCCTGAGCTGTGCGTCGGGTTACGCGGACCTTCCGTCCAGCGAGGGTTTGCAGCAGGAAGGGCTGTTTCGGGCGTTGCTCGATTGCCGTATCGTGTTGCGCACGCTGCGCAGCTTGGGGGCCTTGTTAGGGCTCGGTTCACCGGAGCAGTTGGCCGCGATTAAGCTGGACTACGCCGCAGTGCCAGCTCTGCAGGGCATTCCCGTGCTGGACAGCGCGCTGGAGCTCGCCACCTGGGCGGAGGAGCACGAGCAGCGTGTGTACGCGCAACTCGACGCGTTCTTGGGGCCGCTCGGTGGAGGATTGCCCACGCATGTGCGTTTCGAAGGCGTATTGTGGTTGCAGTCCATCCAATTCCAGTACGAGGGCCGGACTGTTGCGCCCCAGCGTCTGCTGATGGTCGATGACATGCACAAGCTGCGGCGCAAGCAGCGGACGATGCTGATCGATGAGCTGACCGTGATGCGCCCATCGATTCCCATCTGGCTGGCAGAGCGTACGGTGGCGCTTGGCGCAGAATTGTTGTCCCAGGGCGCGCGCGAGGGCCGTGATCTGCGCGAATACAACCTGGACAAGATGTGGAGCGATGCCAAGGGACTGAGTCAGTTCGTGTCCTATGCTCAGAATATCGTGGACCGCCGGATGAAGAATCAGGATGTTGTGCCAGTCGGCTCGTTCACACAATGCTTGCGCGACGAGCTGGTCTCCAGTGAGGTGCGCGCCCAGCTTACCGAGGGCATTCAACGCTTTCGCAATGAAGTGGAGCGTCACCAGTCCAGCCAGCGTTACCTGCAATGGCTGGCGCGTGCCGAGCAGTACACGAACGAGCCGAATGTCGAGTCCTTGGTGGAACTCTACGTGACACGCATTTTGCTGGTACGCGACGAATCGAAACGTCAGATGTCCTTGGATCTGACCTTGACCGAGGAGGAGCTTGAAGACCGGGACAGTTCTCAGGTTCGGGCGGCAGCCGAGTTGTTCATGCACGAGGAATTGGGGATCCCGTATTACTTTGGTTTTGATCGCCTGTGCGTCATGGCAACGAACAACGTCGAGGAGTTGCTGGCCCTGTCCGCAGCGCTTTATGTGGGCCTTCAGGCCAAGCAGGTGCTGCGTAAGGCTGAATTGATCCTGTCGCCGCAGGAGCAAGAGAAGCTTCTGCGGGATGCCGCTGGCCGCAAGCGCGAATTCATTCCGAAGTCGCACACTGAAGGCACGCGGGCACAACGGCTTCTGGATTCGGTCGGAGCGTTCTGCTACGACCAGACCTTCGCTCCAAATGCACCTTACGCACCTGGGGTAACCGGTGTACGCCTGTCGCGCGCTGAACTTGCCAAGCTGGCTGAACCCTCCAAACCTCTGGGACCTGTTGGGCAGACGTTGGAGCGGGTGCTGGCCGAATGTGCCGCTGAGAATTTGCTGGTTCAGCGCGAGAGTCAGGCCACTGGCTCTCGGGACAGCGGCACGATCTTCTACCTGAATCGCTCACTCTGTGTGCACTATGGCCTTCCCTTGCAGATGGGGGGGTGGCGCGATGTGTCTGTCGGCGAACTCATGAAGTGGATGGAGCGTCGACTGACGCCAAACCGCAAGAGCCTGGAGGTGGTTTGATGCTCTGGGATCACTATGTCTTTCGACGTGGCAACGCAGTTCATGACCTATGGGACGACCTGATGAAGGATCGCCCCGTTGACCTGCTTTACATCGCGGGACGTGGGTTTGACGTCCGGGCGCAGGCGGTCATGCGCGAGTTCGTGGCAGGGCAACTTGGGACAGAACGTAGGACCGTCAGTGCCAAGCTGTTGCTGCTGGGTTTTGAGGGTTACGAGCTTGACGACAGTATCGTCAAACTTACCGAGGAGAACGCCGCAGCGCTGGAATCGCTGTTTTCGCCCTTGGGGGCTGCGGCCACCATCACCGTTGCCGTGCCGGACGGGGAAGACGAGGCCAGTCCCAGCGATGCATTGCGCCAACGAGTCAAGGCGGTCCTTGACGAGGTGGATGGGAAGACGGACATCATCTTGGATGTCAGTTCCTTGCCGCGTGCGACCTATTTGGCGCTTCTGACCAATATCCTGCACAAACTTGTGCCTAACAAGGACGTGGCGCCAGACAAGCCCCATCCTTTGTATGCCAACGGGGTGAATTTTCAGGTGCTGGTCGCTGAGGATGCCCGCTTAGACGGACAGATTCGGGCTGAGGATCCCAGCAACGACCTGGTGATGATTCCTGGATTCATCACCGCATGGCAGGCCGAGAGCCTGCAGGACAGGCCATTGGTGTGGTTTCCAGTCCTCGGCGAAAACCGCGTTAACCAGTTACAGAAGATCATCGACTCGGCCCTGATTCCGGTGGAGGCCGAAGTGTGCCCAGTGGTGCCGCATCCCTCCAAGGATCCGCGGCGGGCCGACAACCTGCTTGTGGAGTACCGAGGGCCTTTGTTTGACAGTCGAAAAACGCCAACGTCGAACATCCTGTATGCCCACGAGTCCCACCCGTTCGAAGCTTACCGTCAACTGCTTGGTGCGATGCGGCGGTACCAGAACAGCATGTCGATCATGGGTGGGTGTCGGCTGGTCATGACACCACTCGGCAGCAAGCTGATCACCCTTGGGGCGGGCTTGGCTTGCTTTGAGATGCGTCCTTCTGATTGGAATGCAAAATATGGTGTGGCCATTCCTCATGCCGAACCGCGACGTTACCTCGCATCAGTCGAGTCTTTGCGCCAGTCTACGCCCGAGATCTCCTTGTTGTTGCTGACAGGGCAGGCTTATGGCGATCCCGCTTGATGCATTCGCGTGTTGACGTGGCTGCATGCCGGATTGCTGTTGCAACTGACTGCTTAAAAATTAGGCGCTCCGAGTTTTCAGGGAAACACAAGCTCATCGATGTCAAATTGGGAAAGGTTATCCCCAGTTTCTGTGGATAAGTCCCCTGCCATTGCCCGCTCGGGTGAGTGCGGGATGCCCAACGGAAATCATGGTGACAAGGCTCCCTGCGCCATGTCTGACCCATTGCGAAGAGGGATTCGATTGGGCAGAGCCTGGCACAGTTCGGAAAAATGGTTCAGACCACCCCACTCTGTAGCATCACCAATCACATACAGGCTATGCTTGGCGCGCGTGATGGCCACATTCAGCAGATTGGGCTTGCCCGAAGCCCAGGCACGCGCGCCTGACCCGGCCTGCCCTGGGGCCGTGCCCAGCACCAGGAACACGATTTCTGCTTCCTTGCCCTGGAAGGTGTGCACCGTACCGCACTCGATCTGGCCCAACCCTGCATCCTTGATCCGCTTGATGCAGGCGTTCTTGACCTTGCGAAACGGCGAGATCACGAACACCTTGGCGGCCTTGTCCTTGCCCCCGGTCTTCCTGGCAGGTGTGAAGGCCGGTTGCTGCTGAAGCTGGCGCATGCAGTTAACCAGGACCTGGAGTTCGTCTTCGATGACCGGATGGCTGGCGCGGGTGGCGCGCACGTCCAGCCAGGCGCTGTCACCGAGCACGCAGGTGAACTTCGTTTTTTCAGGCTGGCCCTGATCGTCTACACGGCCATGCACCATCTGTTCGGCGTAGGCAATGCGGTTGGCCACGTTGAACATGGGATCGTCGCAGCGGCGGTGCGTGCGCAAGGGCATGCCCGTCCAGATGGGCTGAGCCTTCTCCGCATCGACGGCGCCGCTGGTGACTTGGGATGCGACCCAGGAGCCATGACGGGTGACACGGTCGGCCAGGGTCTGAACCGATTCGTCATTGGGTGACCACATGGGGTCCACGGCGTGGCGGCGGCGGAACTCTTCGACCAGCATCAAGGGCACGGTGAACACGGGTTCGATCTGTAAGGGGTCGCCCACAAGCACCGCCCGCTGACTGCGCCAGATGGCACCGGCTGCTGATTGCGGGGTGGCTTGCCCTGCCTCATCGATCAGCAACCAACCCAGGCTGTCCTGGCCCATGCCAGCGAACAGGCGATCGAAGGAGGCGAGGGTGGTCGAAACCACCGGCACGATGAAGAAGAAGGCGTCCCACAACAGGGGGCGTTGCTCCAGGGGCAGCTTGTCTTTCAGCGAACCGGTGAGCATGCCGTTGACGGCGCGCAGATTGCCAATGAACTTGCCTGCGTTGGCCAGCACCGTCAGTCGGTGCAGCTCCATGGCTTGCAGGAAGATGCGGGCCCGCAGTGCGTCCAGCGCGGGGCTGACCGCCACCGACGCGCGATGGCGCTGATCGGCGGGCAGTTGCCAGAAACTGGCATCGGGGAAGTGCCGTGCCCCGGTGTCTTGTCCGGCTTTCAGCGCACGTTGGTGGCCTTGCAATTCGCGCTCGGAACCCTGCAGTGTCAGGACCTGGGCGCGATGCACCTCGCGCTGTTGCTCCAGCCGTACTTCGGCCATGGCGCCATCCTGCGCCAGTTGGGCCAGCGCTTCGGTGGATTGCGCCAAGGCCAGCGTGGGCTCGACCAGCGTGGCGCGCAGCGCCTTCATGCGTTCGGTGTCCTGCCCAAACAAAGCGCACAGTTTGTCCCATAGGTTGGGGAGGCATTGCGAACGCGCCTGGTCGAGCGTGGCCCGGCGGGAATCGACCAGGGTATGCTGGATGGCCTTGTTGTCCTGAAGCTGCGCGAGGTGGCGGCTGGCTTGGTCGATCGCTTGAGCCTGGGCCTGCGCTGCATCACGCTGGGCATTGACCCGCTGCTGGCAGGCATCGATCCGCTGAGCTGACTTTTCCGCCTGAAGCAAGACGCCACGGCGGGCATCGAAGTCAGCCAGCAGCGCCAGGAAGGACTTCTTGGCCGCATGCCATTCGCCCTGATAGCGGGTGTAGTCGTTGCTGGCGGCTTCCAGCAGTTGTTTGATCGACGGTGGCAACGGATCGGCGGGCGCAGGCGTGCTGGCTTGAGCGGTCGCACCTGGGGCATTGCCTTCTTTTGCGTTGTCGGACGCTGGCGTTTCGGTGTTGGGTGCCTGACGTGGTTCATCCCGAAAAAATCCCCGGGCGAAAGAGCGGCGGTTGCCGGCATTGCCCAACGCGGCGGCCACCAGGCCCCAGCAGTCGATGGGTTGCTTGTCGTCGTCCACCACCTTCTGGGCCGCGAACACCTCGCGGATCACCTCGTCGAAGTAGGTGGCCGAGGCAAACTCGCTGTGCACCTTCGCGCGCGCGGGCAGCTCCTGCGTGATGTTCTTGACCGCGTTGTTGTTGGTGCTGGTCACAACGATGGACGAGCCGCCCACCACCTTGGCCTTGAGCGGGAAGAAGTTCTTGCCCGCCACGCTCACACTGTCTTCGAACAGTTCGATGGGGCGGCTGAGCGAAGCGATTTTGCGCGCGCGTTCGGTGACCACCTCGGCGATCACATCGCACAGCAAGGTGGTCTTGCCCGTGCCCGGTGGGCCATTGATGCCCAGCGTGCCGCCATCGCATCCCAGGGTGCTGAGCACCTGGGCCACCGCAGCTTGCTGAGCCAGCACCAGTGGGGTCTCTGGTGAGGCTGGCCAACGTGCGCTGGGCAAGCGGGCTACGCTCACCAGTTCACCCATGACCGCGTGGTCGTTCAGGATGTCGATGCGCTGCTCGCGGGCAATGGGCGCGCCCAGAAAGGTGCTCAGGGCTTTGCCAAAGGGCTTGTTCTTGCCCGCCTGTGTGATCAGGCGGTTGAGGTCATCCAGGTAGAAGGAGTTCAGGTAGTCGATGGCAGCGTTGAGGCTGTCATCGAGGAAGCAACGCTTGACCCGTGATACCCGAACCACCACCCGCCAGTCCAGGCCTGCCGCATCGGCCCCTGGGCCCAGCAGATTGCACACGGTGCGCAACTCTTCGTCCAGATCGGTCCAGGTCAAGGGGCTTGGCGCTGGTGGGGTGTCGGGCTGGACAGTTGGCGGCGTTTGCTGCGCGTCGGTGGCGACCGGCCGCAGGTGGTGGCGTCGCTGACCGAACTCATCCGTGGCACGTGCCAGGCGGGCGTTGACGTTCTCCAGCGGCTCCGAATGCCACAGCGCATCGACCCCATGGGCAAAGCTGGCTGGCAGATAGCTGTCGAGCTTGGGGTGGCCATCTTCGTTGGCGACGAAGGCAGCAAGCCAGCCGTTTCCGGATGCGCGCTGGCGTTCGCGCTCACTGAGGTCTTCGTCAGGGAACACCGATTGCAGCATCAACCGGGAGAGGTCCTCCGTGTCGGCCACGCCCACATAGACGACATGGACGTAGCCATGCTCTTGTGTGGGCTGAAAGTGAGGGTGTTGCCAAGGCAGGACATCGCCGCGTCTGAGCGTGACGATCTTGACCTGGTCGCTGCTGTCCTTGGCCGATGGTGCGGTCGGGATGTTGAAGACTTCCAGGTCACGCCAGAAGCGCAGGACAGAAAGCGGAGCGGTAGCCGATGCGTTCAACGAAAGACCTCGTCGGTGAATATCGGCGCGTACTTACAGCGTGTCCTGACCGATCAAGGGTGGGCGATCTGCGCGCGTGGCAAGCAGACCGAAACAGTGGAAATGGTACAGCGCTTCAAGGAAGGGTTGCGGCCACAAAGTTCTTTGTGGATCGATGGTTGGAGTGGATTGAGCGCCTGTGGACGGCCATGTCCACGACCTTGATTTCAGCGGGCCGGATGAGATTCTGAATGCATGGACACGCACAAGGCATGTCCCTCAACCGTGCAGGAGCCCCCCATGAAATTCACCAAGGCAGAGATCGATGCCGTGATTGCAGCATCCCCCCGTACCACCGCGCCCTTGAACAAGCTGGTGCTGTCGGCAGACCATCAGGTGCGCTCAGGCGGCAGCACCAGCAAGATGAGCATTGCCGAGTTGGCCGCGTCCATCCTAGACTGCGGCGTGTTGCAGAACCTGATCGTCATCAAGGGTCCGCGTGGCTTGTTTGAGGTGTGCGCCGGTGGCCGTCGCCTGGAGTCGCTGAACCTGCTGATGAGCAATGGCGACATCCCCGATAACTACCCCGTGCCCATCCTCATCGTGCCCGCCGACAAGGCGCTGATGGCCAGCCTCTCAGAGAACATCTTTCATGTGCCCATGCATGCCGCCGACGAGTACCTGGCCTTCTCGCGCCTGTTGGGCGAGGGCAAGTCCGTCGAGACGGTGGCTGCGGCCTTTGGTGTCACGCCCCTGGTGGTCAAGCGCCGCATGAAGCTGGCAAGCGTGTCGCCCAAGCTGATGGACGAGTTCAGGGCGGATGACATCAGCCTGGAATGCCTGATGGTGCTGGCGTCGGTCGATGACCACGAGAAGCAGGAACAGGCCTGGGCTGGCTTGCCGCAATGGAACCGCCGTCCCGACTACCTGCGGCAATTGCTGACGCAGGGCGACATCGAGTCCGACCGTGACCCGGTGGCGAAGTACGTGACGCTCAAGGCATACGAGAAGGCCGGTGGGGCCACACGCCGTGACCTGTTCAGCGACGACGACAAGAAGGCTTACCTGCTGGACGCGCCATTGCTGGAACGTCTGGCCGTGGAAAAACTCAACAAGAAGGCCAAGCAGGTGCGTGCCGAAGGCTGGAAGTGGGTGGACGTGCGGGTGCGCTATGACCGTGACGAGTACACCGGCCATGCCGAGTTGCGCAAAGTCCGGCGCGAACCCACAGAGCAAGAGGCCACCGCGCTGGCGGAATTGGAAGCTGCGATGCAGGCTGTGCAACAACGCCTGGATGTGCTGGAAGACATGGACGGCGATGACGCCGACCAGGATGACGGCGCGGCATACCAGGAGATTGAAGGCGAGCAAGCAGCCTTGCAACAGCGGATCAAGGTCATCGAAGACGAACTGAGTGTGTGGCCTGCCGATCTGATGGAGCAGGCCGGGTGCGTGGTCCACGTGGGGCACAACGGAGCCGCAGCGGTGAAATGTGGCCTGATCCGCCCGGAGGACCGCAGTGCCGTGGCCCATGTCCTGACACAGGGCGCAGGGCAGGCAGGCGAGGGCGGTGCGCAAGGGGACGTGCTGTCCGGCCCACTGGCCAAGGTTCGCCCGGTTCACTCCGACAAGCTGATGCGCCGCCTGACGGCACACCGTGTCGCCGCCGTGCAGGCCGAGTTGATTGCACGGCCTGATGTGGCCTTGGTGGCGCTCACGGCTCAGTTGGCTCAAAAACTGTTCCTGAGCCGCGATTACCGCTACCACCAACAGCCACAGGTGCTGGATGTCTCGGTCACGGACAGCCAGTCTGCACTGCAGTCCGCAGCCGATGACATCGAGGCAAGTCCGGCATGGCTCCGCTTGGAGGCTGAGCGCAGTGCCTGGGCGCAGAAACTGCCGCAAGATCTGGATACCGTGTTCCCCTGGTTGCTGGCACAAGATCAAGCCACGGTGCTCCAACTGCTGACCGTGGTGGTTGCCTGTTCAGTCACTGGCATTCAGGGCGTGGAGTCACCCACCCAACGCACTGACACGCTGGCACAGGCTTTGGGTCTGGACATGCGCCGCTGGTGGACAGCCAATGGCCCTTCCTACCTGAACCATGTGTCCAAGAGCCGCGTGGTGGACGTGGTCACCGAGGCGGTGGACATCAACGCGGCAGCGCCGCTGGCAGGTATGAAGAAGGATGCCGCAGTGGTGGCCGCTGAGTTGGCCTTGGCGGGCTCCGGTTGGTTGCCGCCATGCCTGAGGGGCCCCTCCGCCTCGGAAGCGGCAGCAGACGAAGGCGGGGCTGCCAGCCCGGACGACTCTCAGTCTGAGGTCAATGAACTTGCCGAGTCAGCAGTCTGAGTCAAGGACATGCACAGCTTGCCCAACGCCGACGGCGCAGACATGGTTCTGCGCCGTCGGCGTTCGTCATGACACTGCTTTTGACGTTGCCTCGCGCTTGTCATCCCCATCGCGTGATCCTGACGAAGGTTGTGCTTGAACCGCGCCAAGGTATGCGCATGCGGCACGTGGCCTGGCATGGCCAGCGAGGAGGGCCACAGCCTGTCTTGCCGCGCGATCCACATCGGGCGCCACAACACCATTGCCGCGAACGGGGGGCGCGGTCCCGGCCAGGGCCTCATAGTGACCGATCAACACCTCATGGCGCAGGCCATGTGCGGTCACCCCTCGTTCGCGCACGGTGATGCCGAACTTGGTCAACACGTAGTCAAAGTGCCTGAGGTTCTTGCGCAGGTCATGGGCAGGGTTGCCCATGTGCGCATCCTGGCTGCTGACCACGCCCTGCGCGAATGCCACGGCGGCAAGGCGCTCCGGGCTGTCCAGAGGGATGTGGCGCACCCGGCCTCCCTTGCCCTTGATCCTGGCGTACCGATCCGCCAACTTGTCGTCGGGCGGCAGGCCGGTGGACTCGAAGGGCACGACGCTCTCAAATGGCCGAAACAGCACCGATTCCTTGCGCCGCAGGCCCATGGTGCGGATCAGCCGCAACGAGGCACCCACAAATTGGTCGTGGTCACAGACCTGGGTGATCACAGCATCGATGTCCACCCCCTGTGCCGACCAACCCTTGTCCCGGCTGGCGTACTCATGGCGCTGGTATTCGTCAACGCTCAGGCCGTAGTGGTCCGGTGATCGCACGAAGCCATGCTTGCCCATCCACATGGCCAGGCCTCGCAGAAAGCTCAGGTAGGTCTGGATCGTCGCCGGGGCCAGGTGCTCCTGCTGCCAGACCTGCACCATGGCCCGGATGTGCTTTTGCCCCAGGTTGCGCGGGTCAGGCACCGTCTTGAACCCGGCCTTTGTCCTCAAGTCCCGAAAGAAGCGGCGCAGGAACTGGGCGCGCTCCTGCCTTGTCTTGTGTGAGACGGTTTTGGCCATCGAGGTGTGCAGGGTGTTGAACAGTTCGATCAACACTTCCAGCACCTTGAACGGTGGCGTCTTGCCCGTGGGGTAGTGGGCGAGAATGTCCTGGGGCGACTTGCCCGCCCAGCTTTGACGGCGTGCGGGTTGGTGCTGGCTTGAGTGCCCAGGGCTGGATGCTTCCTGAACCCGGCGCCGTGATGATCTGGGCGTTGTGGATCGAGGGGTGGATGAGTCAGACATGATGTGTGCCCATGGTCAAAGGCCCGCCGCCCGAACAGCGGGTTGGTCGTGAGTGAAGGTGGAATCCCATGGAGATCGCCGATGGCGCGGATTCCGTCGCCCCATCGGTTCGTGGTCAAGCATTCAGTGCCGCACGCGACCACGACAGGTGCGGCGCCTACCCAAAGGTTTGTCGGTCGGTGTGCCTGCTGTGATGCATTGACACCGGCCAACTCGGTCTTTCTTAAAAACGAAACGGGTGATCCGTCCCAGTTGTGCATTTCTGCAGCCATGGGGTTGGTGATGCCGACTTGCCTCAGGGGCATGGGCGGCATCGGCGCGGAGGTCTGGCCTCTCGCGTCCGTGGTGGATCAGTTCTGAATTCGGAGCGCCATCCACTCGCATGGGTCCACCCCTGACCGAAAGTCCAGGGCGGTGCCGAGTTCATGAGCGAGGTCGCACGGGGAGCCTAAAGAGGCAAACACAACCGTGCGGTGCGCCGAGGCGCGTGCTCAAGGGATAGCGGGAACAGCGGTTCGGCATCGGGTGCCGACTGCGTGCTCGAAGACCGTGGCGCGTTTCAGGAACGCCCAACTCAGGGAGTTGGCAGGGCCATCGGTGCATGCACTGCGAAGAAGACCTCATGGCCATCACCTCAGGGGCGATGGCGAATTCCGGTTCAAGGACCAGAGCTTGGAGGGCAGGTAACGACTGCGACGCCTTTTGCTCCATCAGGAGCAGAGCCAGGACGGCTCTCGGGAATCTGTAGTGGACTCGCCGGGGGCCCTTAGGTCAAGGACCACAGCCGCAATGGCCCGCATAGCCGGGCGTTTGAGCGTGGCGAATTAGGGGCGCGCAACATGCCCTTGAGCCGTGCTTATTTACTGATAGGGCACAAGCGCCAGACAGCCCGTGGGCTTGACATCAAAAAATCCTGCCTCTGGTTCCCAACACAGGTTCTCGATGGGCTGAGATGGACATCGACGGCGACTGCCTTGGGCGTGGCGAGAGGGGTTGACGAGTGTCATTCGGGTGAGAACGTGGTGACACACGCGACCCCAGAACCCAGAGCGCGAAGGTTTGGCAACAGGCCAATGTCATTGCGGCGCATGCAGGCTGACAGTGAATCTGCACCGATGCCGAAATCGGGTGTTCTGAGTCGGGGTTTGCCGTGGCGGGATCGTGTCAGCTTGCTGATGCTGATCGCTCATGAACCCACGCCTTGGAGGCTCATCATGGATTTGATCGTCAGAGCGGTGGATGTCGGATCAGGCAACACCAAATACGTCGTTGGCACGGAGGGCACCGAGATCCGCTGCGCCAGCTTTCCTTCCATTGCATACCCGAGCGCCAGCGAGACTCAAGCCTGGTCGGCATCCGAGCGGCGCAAAACCGTGTCCATCCCCATTGGACACTTGTTCTACGAGGTCGGGCCCGATGTCCACCTGGTGGCCGATCCCGTGCGTGCAACCCAATTGCACGACGAGTACACCGAAACGCCCGAGTACATGGCCTTGCTTCGAGGCGCCCTGCATCTCATGAAGCAAAGTCGCATCGACCTCCTGGTGGTGGGCCTGCCTGTGGCCCTGCTTCACCTCAAGAAGGCGGCGCTGGAGAAGGCGATGATGGGAACGCATGACGTTGGGGGTGGCAAGACGGTGACTGTCGTCAAGGCACTCGCTGTGGCGCAGCCTCAAGGGGCGTTGGCTCATTACGCATCGGTGCACAAGAAGATGGCCACCATCGGAAATGAGCAGAGCTTGATCATCGACCCTGGCTCACGAACCTTCGACTGGTTGGTGGCCAGGGGCATGAGGCAGGTGCAAAAGCAAAGCCATTCGTTCAACCGTGGCATGTCGGATGTGCTGCGCCTGATCGCCGCTGAGATCACCAAGGACATCGGCAGCCCTTATCGCGACCTCGACGCCATCGATCTGGCCTTGCGAACGGGCAAGCAGCCGGTGATTTTTCAGAAGTCCTACGACATCACCAGATTCATGCCCATGGCTGAGGCGGTGGCGCAGCAGGCCGTGTCGGCGATGAAGCAGTACATCGAATCGCCACACAGCTTGCAGAACATCATCCTGGTCGGCGGCGGTGCCTTCCTGTTCAAGAAGGCGGTGAAGGCGGCGTTTCCGAATCACAAGATCCACGAGGTCAAGGAACCCATGTTTGCCAATGTGCGGGGCTTTCAACTGGCAGGGCAGAACTATGCGCGAACGGTGATGGTCGCGCCACGGGCCGATCAAGGTGCGACGCCATCGGGGAGCAAGCAATGAACGCCAACACCAAGGTTAGTGGGGAACCGATCCGCCTGGTGTTTGAATTGGCGCGTGCCGATCACCCCAGGCTGTACGACGATCTGATCCAGTTCCCCAAGGGCACGAAGAGGATCAATCGACTGCGGGTGCTTGCTTACGATGGCTTGCTCATTCAGAGCGGGCACATCGTCTCTATGGCGGCACCTCACCCAGGCAGCGGTGAGCAAGGGGAGGAGGTAGGGCGCGGGGGACAGATCACCAACGACTTGTTTGGGCCGTCTATCGCGGACTGATCAGAAACCTGTCGAGGAGGGGGCGCTCATTCGCATCCGGATAATGAATGCCAAGTGGCCGAAGTATCTCTGAAAATCCACTTCGACCGGGCATCAGCACAGTCACGCTCAATCCAAAAGGAAGAGGATCGCAATCAATGAGCACATGGCAAATTGACCTTAGCGGCTCGGCAAGTAAGGATGCTGGTGCGGATGCCTCTGCCGTGCCGTTGAAGTGGGCGCACGACGCAAAAACTGGTCAGCCGCGCTACATACATGATTCGGACGTCGTCAGTCGGACCGCTGCCTGCATCTGCCCAGCTTGTGATTTGCCGCTCACTCCGGTGATGGCGGGTCAGCCCTTGAGGGTAAGACCAACGGCTCATTTCCGGCATCCTGATGGCGCGCACAAAGACGACTGTTCACTGGTTGCTGCCCGCGTAGCGGCAACTCGGCACTTGTTGGAGTTGGGGGTGCTGGTGTTACCTCGGCGACGGATGAGTCGAACGGCACTTGGTTTTCTCGGGCATGGGTATGAGGTCTGGGTGGAACAACCCACCGAGCACATTTCAATCGTAAACGCGACGATGCACGACCACGCCACGGCACTGCTGACCTTGGATGACGGGCGGCAGTTGCTGGTTGATCTGACGGGGGTGCGCGAGCCTGGGTCTGATGGACTGGGGCATGCCGTCGTGACTCTTTCGCTCTCAGATCCATCCCTTGCGATGATGGACCCGGAAGAGATCCGCGCGAGACTGCGAATCCTTCCAGATATGCACTGGTGTTCACACTGGAATGACGCCAGTCTGGCTGTTGAAGGTGACGCAGTCGCGGCCAAAGCCGCAAAGGATGCACTCGACAGTTGGGATGCGGCAGACGAAGCTGAGTTTCTGGCACGGTTGCCGAAAGACGTGGAGCCAAGCCTCATTCCTGGTTTGAGGCGCGAGACGGTGCTGCACCGCGAGGTGAAAGCCATCCTTGAAAGTGCATCGTCCATTGCAACCCCGGGCCTGGAGGTTGTGGTGGAGCGGGATCCGCCAGATGAGTTCGCCGGAGAGTGGGAGACGGCCAGCATCCGCAAGATGTGGATGACAGGGCCTCGTCAACTCGACTTTGGCGATGTTCGTCTTGAAAAAAAGGTGGCGAGCATCGTTCCCGATGTCATTGCAGATCTGAATCCAGGCAAGGTTCATGGTTGGGGCGGGGCCATGACTTGGGTTGACGGGGACTTCGACGAAGACGAAGAAGACACGTACCCCTTCACTTGGCCTGCAGCCATCCTGGTCGAGGTGACTGTGACGCATGGCATCGACGACGAGAAGTTGCGGCGCATTCGGGATCTGGACATGCCGACACTGGAGATTGACCTCGGAGCGTTGGGCGGAACGGTGACACGCGAGAATTTGCGTGACTTGGTGGTCAACCAGTTGGTCGGGAAGCGGTGGGTGCACCACCCCGTCCTGCGGGCCAAGCGGCGGGTGCTTGAATCAGCGGTTGATGAACACCCGGTGACCTTGCGCTACCGCGAGCGACTCTTGGAGTTGCGCCGCCCCGCCTACCTTGCTCAACCCGCAGCGTACTGGGCCGCCAGGTACATCTCTGCGATGACGTCGTTTCACGACGCCAACGTCGGTATCAAGAGGGCAGGGCGAAAGCACGTGGGCAATGGCCCCAAGCCCCAATTCTTGGGCAGCGACAGCGAACTTTGGCAGCAAGTGGAGGAAGCTTCTGCGGCGCTTGCTGCGCATGGACTGCAAGGCGCTCTTGACCGGATGATGGTGGACGAATCCGGGATGGTTGCCCGCATCCTGTCGATCCAGCAGAACCGAGGCGTGGGGTATGACATGAACACTGGTTACCAGGTGCTCAACGCCATCATGCAGAGCGGGCCTGACAACAAGCGTTGGCACACCATCTACACGATGGCTGTGAAGGCCTATGGTCTAGAGGCGCATTTCACAAAGGCACAGGCTGATAGCTATGCCAGATGGAGGCAATCCATCATTGATGGGGTTGACCTTCAAGACGTGACTTACCTGCGTCCGAGCACCTACGACAAGGTGCTCGGCGTTTTGTTTCCTGAGATGGCGCGGGGCATTGCCAAGAAATATGGTTTGCAACCGGAGCCCTTGTAAGTGCATCAAGCCACGCGCCGTATAGGTTGCACATTCCAGGGGCGTCCAGTTTCGCAAGCCTCGATGAAGGCTGCCCATTTTTCCAAAGCTTGGCGTCGTTCGGGGATCTCCTCGCGCACATCGTAAACAGCCTCCATGCCTTTGAGCGCGTGATTAAGTGCAATCTCGGTGATGTCGTTGGGGATCCCCATGTTTCGCATATGCCCCTTTGCCGTGCTGCGGGTGTCGTGAGGGGTAAAGCGCCGCACGTCGATGTCGCCGCGATCAAAGGCCCGGGTGATTGCGGCCCACAGCGTCGTTTTGCCCACATGAGTGTCACCCACACGTTTGCGGCGTCGATCCGTTCTGGCAGGCAGAACCCAAGGGGAGTCACCGGAGAGGCACTGGAGGCTTTTGAACCACTCTGCAACCGTTGGCGTGATGGGGACCAAAAAGCCTGTGCGCGTCTTGACCGATTCGGCCGGTACCCACCAGGTACCAAGTTCAAAGTCGATGTGCTCCCATCTGGCTTTGGCCAGTTCGATGGACCGAACACAGGTGGCCAGCAAGATGCGGAAGGCCAGGCCGTTTTCAACGCCAATGTCGTTGATGTCCTTCAGGAGCGCACGCAGTTCGTCCTCGGCCAGCATCACGCGCTTGCGAATGGGTGGGCGTGCGCCCATCAAAGCAGTGAGGTCAATGCCCATGCATGGGTTCACATTGATCAGGCGCTTGCCGCACGCGTGTGCGAAAAGCAATTTCGCTGAAGTGAGCAAGCGTTTGCAGATCGTCCAAGAACGTTTGCTTGACTCAATCACGTGCACGATATCAGCAGGGCTGACGTTGCGTACTTCCATGGAGCCCAACTTGGGTCCGATGATCTTGTCCAGATCCCACTTTCGGTAGTAGACAGTTCCCTCCGCCAATGGCGGTGTGGTCAGCTTCTTTTCCTTGTAGTCCGAGATCAACTCCCGCACTGTCCAAGCCATCTGGGTCCTCATCTTCAGGACCTTCTTGTCTGCGGCAGGATCTTTGCCTTGGTCTACATCAACGCGTCGCTCACGAGCAAGCTTTCGGGCTGCTGCGAGGGTCAGGTCCGGATAGTTCCCAAGCGTGATTTCTTTGCGGCGCACACCAGACACTCGGTAGCGCAGAACCCACGTGGCGGTTCCTGCACTCGACAAGGTGAAAGTCAAGCCATCGCCATCAGATCGCGCGATGGCGGCGCCTTTTGCGACCCAGCGTCGAATCTGTACATCGTCCAGCAAATTTCCCCGGCGTGCCATGGCTCGTCCTCCAGTGGGTAGCTAGGCGCAATTTTAGTCCGCTAGCTACCCAGCTAGCTACCCATTTTTGTTGTGCTTCAGTGAGACGTGATGGGACGCTATGGGAGGAAAGCTGTTTGTTGACAACAGCTTATGGTCGTTGCGTGGGATGTGTTGAACTCCCTTGAAACGCTAATTGAGCTCGCAGGTGGCAAGCTGCATGGAGAGGAGAACCTTTGCGAATCAATCTGTGAGGCGTCAGCGTGGGGACCCGGTGATCGAGCGGGCAGGCACTGGCGCTGACGCCCGTGCGGCTTGGATTGTCACCGGTGCCACGCCTTCTTGCTGAGGCCGCGTTGGATGACTGGCCTCACCAGTAGCCCAGCAGCTTCCACCAGATGCCGCCCACGATCAGCCAGACCAGCAGGTTGACCACGCTCATGACCAAGCCCGCGATCCACCACTGGCCGAGGGTGGTGTAGCCCGATCCGAAGATGATGGGCGAGGTGCCGGTGGCGTAGTGCGTGAGCGTCATCATGATGGATGAGACGGCGGCCAGCAGCAGGGCGAAGGCCATGGGCGGTGCGCCCAGCGCGATGCCGGCGGCGTAGAACGCCCCGAACATGGCGGTGATGTGGGCGGTGGTGCTGGCGAACATGTAGTGCGAGTACAGGTAGACCAGAACGAGCAAGGTGGTGGCGCCGACCCAGTTGAGGCCCAGTTGCAGGATGCCGGTTTGCAGGCTGCTGGAGAGCCAGGCGACGAGCCCCAGCTTGTTCAGGAAGCTGGCCATCATGACCAGCGCGGCGAACCAGGTGATGGTGTCCCAGGCGCTTTTCTCGGCCAGGATGTCGTCCCAACTCAGCACGCCGGTGAGCAGCAACAAGGCCAGGCCGCAGATGGCGGCAGTGGTGGCGTCGACCGCATACGCTGCGCCCCCGATCATCTCCGGGATGCCGGCCCACAGGAAGAGCAGAAAGCCGAACACGCCCAGCAGGATCTTTTCGTTGGGATGGACCGCGCCCAGTTCATGCAGTTTGGCGTTGGCGAAGTCACGGGCGTTTTCGGTGTTCTTGATCTCGGGCGGGTAGATCCAGGCGATGACGAGCGGCATCAGCAAAATCGCCACGAGGCCGGGCAACAGCATGGCCAACGCCCAGGTGCCCCACGACAGCGAGATCTGGGCGCCCGTGGCGTCGGCAATCAGCTTGACGACCAGCGGGTTGGGCGCGGTGGCCGTGATGAACATGGCCGAGGTGATGGGGTTGCTGTGATAGTTGACCAAGGCCAGGTAGCGGCCGATCTTGCCCGATGTGCCTTGCTCGGGGGAAGAGCCAAAGCTGTGGGCGATGGACCGCATGATCGGGTGCATGATGCCGCCGCCCCGTGCGGTGTTGCTGGGGGTGACCGGGGCCAGGATCAGTTCCGAGATGCTCAGGGCATAACCGATGCCGATGGTTTTGCGGCCGAACAGTGAGATGAAGTAGTAGCCGATGCGGGCGCCCAGTCCGGTCTTGATCAGGCCGCGCGAGATCATGATGGAGATGCCGATCAGCCAGATCAGCGAGTTGGAGAAGCCGCTCAGGGCATCGGCGATGGCAGCACTGGGTTTGGCGTTGGTGACACCGGTGATGGCCACCAAGGCGATGGCGATCATGGCCAGGGCACCGATGGGCATGGCCTTGCCAATGATCGCGGCGATGGTGCCGATGAACATGGCCAACAGATGCCATGCATTGGCGGAGACGCCTGCGGGGACCGGGATGACAAACCAGATGACGAGTGCGATGCCTACGGCCACGCAGGCCGGGACGATCTTCAGTGATTCATTGGCCATGACACTGCACTCCTGAAGAGATGACGTTCCATCATAGAACGCACCTCTACGGCTTGAGCAAAAAAAATGGCCGACGGTGTGTCGGCCATTTTGTGTTCAGGGCGCGAGGCGCCGCGTCATCACGCTTGCGAGGCCTTTTGCAGAGCCAGACGCTTGGTGCGGGAGCGGATGTTGAGGAACTCAACGGCCAGCGAGAAGGACATCGCGGCGTAGATGTAGCCCTTGGGCACGTGGGCATCGAGCGCTTCGGCGGTCAGCGCCATGCCGACCATCACGAGGAAGGCCAGAGCCAGCACCTTGACGGAGGGGTGGGCGTCCACGAAATCACCGATGGGCTTGGCAGCAAACAGCATCACCCCGACAGATGTGATCACCGCAGCGACCATCACGCCGATCTGGTCCACCATGCCCACGGCCGTGATGACCGAGTCAAGCGAGAAGACGATGTCGATGACGGCGATCTGGGCAATGATGCCCCAGAACAAGCGGGCACCCGCCGCCTTGATGAGGGCGGGGTCGGTATCGGGTGCGTGGTCTTCTTCGCGGGCTTCGACTTCGACGAAAATTTCGTGAGAAGCCTTCCACAGCAGGAACAGGCCACCGAACAGCAACACCAGGTCACGGCCGCTGATGCCGATGCTGAAGATGTGGAAGAGGTCGGTCTTGAGGCTCATGACCCAGCTGAGCGAGAACAGCAGCAGCAGGCGCGAGACCATGGCGAAGCCCAGGCCCAGGCGGCGGGCCTTGTCACGCACATCGGCGGGCAGGCGGCCGACCAGGATGGAGATGAAGATGATGTTGTCAACGCCGAGGACGATTTCCAGGGCGGTCAGCATCGCGAAGGCGATCCAGAGGTTGGGGTCGAGCAGAAATTCCATGAGGGACGTTCAGAAGCGTTCGGTAAAGGAAAAAGGGTGGCGCAAAAAGCCAAGCCCAAGACGATAACGCATGCCTGTCCTCAGGTAAATGCGAATTTCAAAGGGGAAAGGGGCAGTAAAAACTGAATTTGAGGCAACTTATTTTCGACGCTGGTACACGGCGAAGTGATAAGGCCAGCCTGCCTCGGCTGTGTGGGTTTCGCGGCTGACCTCGGTGAAGGCACTGCGGTCCCAGGCGGGGAAGAAAGTGTCGGCGTCAAAGTCAGCATCGACTTCGGTCAGGATGAGCTCGTCTGCCTGAGGCAGTGCCTGGGCATACAACTCGCCGCCACCGATCACGAACACGCGTGCCTGGTCGGACACCAGGGCGCGGGCCTCATCCAGGGTGTGGGCCACGTCCACGCCTTCGTGTTGCCAGGCGGTGTTGCGGGTGACGATGATGTTGCGGCGACCGGGCAGGGGGCGGCCGATGGACTCGAAGGTCTTGCGGCCCATGATGACCGGGCAACCCAGCGTGGTGCGCTTGAAGAACTTGAGGTCTTCGGGCAGGCGCCACAGAAGGGCGTTGTCTTTGCCGATGGCACCGTTGCGTGCTACGGCAGCGATCAGGATGAGGGTGGAGGTGTGCATGAGGGCAGCGGGAACCAGGTGGCGTTCAGGGCGTGGAGTGTAGGCCGTCTGGGGTATGGTGCATGGTCGTTGGGGTCATGGGCGAGTCGTCAGGGATTCGCGCCGCAGACGCCGCTCGTTCTCCATTTGACGTCGTTGCTCCTCCATATCGCGCATCCGTCGGGCCTGGTTGGTCTCCAGCTCACGCTGTCGGGCCTGCATTTCAAAGCGACGTTGGTCTTCGTCTCGCATGAGGCGTGTCTGAAAGGCCTCTCTGTTCTGTTGCGCGCGTAGCAGGGTGTCTTGCATGGCTTGTTCGCGCGAGAACATCTCCAGCTTGTGCTGGTTGGCGGCATCGACCAGCGTGGCCACCACATTGCTGAGCGGAACGGGAGGACGGGTTGGCAGATGGTCGAGTAAGGTGATCTTGCTGTCGTTGATCACGGCCTGACGGTTCACCGACGGCACGTAAGTGAAGTTGCGCGACGGCAGTTGGCTGACGTCTATTTCAGCCAGCGTGTTTGCGCTCAGGCTGAACACGTAGTCCTTGCCGCCATAGCTGGGTGCGCCTTGCACGAAGCCACGGATGATGATCTTGTCAGCATCTGGCGTGGCGCTGCCTTGCTGGATGTAGAGCGGCTCGGTCTGGACCTCGCGGGCTTGCATGTCGTCGAGGTTGACCACGGTGAGCTGTCTGGAGGCATCAAACGCGTACTTGCCGCCCGGCAGCACGCCCGAGGTGTTGGTGGCCCAGTGGATGGGGCGGGGCAGGTTGCGCTCGCTCACCAGGCGCACCTCGGGCTTGCCTGCACCACGGATCACTTCGATGCGGCTGGCCTGCTGACTGGTGAACACCACAAACTGATTGGGGGTGCCGGGTGCCGGCACCACGGCGGTGAGCCCGCGCTGGATCATGGGCAGTTCAATTTCAGCACCCGAGACAAAATCCAGCAAGAAAGTCTTGTGGGTGTCGTTGCGTTTGTACAGGGCGGTGCGGTCGTCCAGCCAGTGGAACTCATGTGGGTAGACGGATGGGAGGTCTGCCAGCGTTGTGCCCGTGGCGGACTCGCGAATTTGCAGGCGCTGTCCCAGTCCGACCGCGTAGAGCCTGCCGTTGGAGGACAGGCGTCCGATGGCGGACGTGTCCTTGGACGCACGGTGAATGGCCTTGTTGGCGTTCAGATCCATCACTTCAATGGTTTCACGTGCTTCAAGCAGTGCCACACCGGCCTTGTCAGCGAAGCGCGCGTTCTGAATGGACGAGCTAGCAACGATGTAAGGCGGAACGGTGGTGGGGATCTCGCGCAGTGCTGGTTGGCTCAATTGCAGGCCAGCGCGCCGCAGGCCCAGCCAGGTCTGCAGGGAGGCATCGCCTTCGGCGAAGCAGCTGCTGTTGCCCATCTTTTCGCGAATGTCGGAGAGCGAGGCGTACCAGGGCGGGGTGTAGTCCTTGGCGCATTCCAGCGCACGCAAGCGCAGCCGAGACTTCAGTTGCCGCTTGATGTCGTCTTGCTGCTCGGGGGTGGCTTGTTCGAGCAAAGTGACTTGGCTGAAGCGAACCGCTTCGGACACTGGGACGGCCGCGTTGATCTTGTCCTCGGCCGAAAAGGTCAGCCGTCCATCCATGTTGCAGCCACCGAGCAGGCCGGTGGACAGCAGCGTGCAAGCCGCCAGGTTGCGGTACTTCATGGTCATCTTCTCCCTGTGATCGTGCCGAAGATCATAGAGCCAGCCAAGCGTCGCATCCCCCTTCACTTGAGGCGTCATACGACACGTTTGATTCAGTCCAAAGTGGCTCAGGCCTGCACTTGAAGTGGTTGAGCCAACAGGGATGGCCAACCTCTGAACTGAGGCAGGTGGGCCAGGAAGCAGAGCAGGTACCGGCGCTCGGTTCGCCATCACCGGGGGATTGGATGATGGTGCTTGCTCGCAAAGATAGTAATCAATTACTATCTTTCGCATGACAACCTTGAACATGCCCACCAAACATCTGCCCGCCGATGAGCGACGGGCCGCCACAGTGGAGTCAGTGGTGGCTTTGGCCGCTTCGTGCAACCCCAGTGACATCACCACCGCCGCCATTGCCGAGCACATGCAAGTCACCCAGGGGGCCTTGTTTCGGCATTTCCCGAGCAAGGATGCCATCTGGGAGGCCACCATGGGCTGGGTCGCCGAGCGTTTGCTGTCGCGCATCGACCGTGCCGCCAAGGGCATCGCGTCGCCCTTGGCGGCCATGGAGGCCATGTTCATGAGCCACGTTGAGTTTGTGGTGGCGCACCCAGGAGTGCCACGGATGATGTTCGGGGAGTTGCAGCGGGCCGAGTTGACGCCGGCCAAGCGCATGGCGCAAACATTGATCCAGCGCTACGGTGAGCGCCTGCACGGGCTCATGGCGCAGGCAAAAGCGTGCGGTGAGTTGCCGCCTGAGTTGGACAACGAAGCGGCCGCCACTTTGTTCATCGGCACCATCCAGGGCTTGGTGATGCAGTCGTTGTTGGCGGGGGATGTGACACGCATCCGTCGTGATGCACCCAGGGTGTTTGACATTTATCGTCGCGGCATCAGGAGCGCAGCATGAGCAGATTTCCTTTGCGGGGCCGTACGCTGGCGCTGATTGCAGCGATCGTTCCCTTGCTGATCCTCTTCATTTACGTGGGGCTGAGATCCGGGCCGCTGGCACCTGTCGCGGTCACCGTCACCTCGGTGACCTCGGAGGCGGTGTCGCCCGCGCTGTTCGGCATCGGGACGGTGGAGGCGCGCCACACGCACAAGATCGGGCCGATCTTTGCCGGGCGCATCCAGCGTCTGGATGTGCAGGTGGGGGAGCAGGTCAAGGCAGGGCAGGTGCTGGGCGAGATGGACCCGGTTGACCTGGAAGACCGGGGGCGTTCGCTGGAGGCTGCTGTCAGGCGCGCCGAGGCGGTGCTGCGTGAGGCCGAAGCCCGCCATGCGTTTGCCAGCACCCAGGCGCAGCGCTACGACGAGCTTTACGTCTCGCGCTCGGTCAGCGAAGAGTTGCGCGGCACCAAACGACAAGAATTGCAAATTGCATCCGCAGCGCGCGCGGTGGCGCAGGCCGAGGTGGTGCGCGTTCGGTCGGACCGTGAAGGCTTGGGGGTGCAGCAAGGCAGTCTGCGCCTGGTGGCCCCGGTTGACGGGCTGGTGGTGGCGCGCGAGGCCGATCCGGGCACCACGGTCGTGGCCGGGCAGGCCGTGGTGGAGATCATCGACCCCAGCAGTCTATGGATGAATGTGCGCTTTGATCAGATCAGTGCGACGGGCTTGAAGCGGGATCTGCCTGCGCAGATTGTGCTGAGTTCGCGCAGCGGCCAGCCCCTGAAGGGCCACGTTCTGCGCGTGGAGCCGAAGGCCGATGCGGTGACCGAGGAGACGCTGGCCAAGGTGGTGTTTGACACGCAACCCGAGTCCTTGCCGCCGCTGGGCGAGCTGGCAGAAGTCACCGTCAACCTGCCTGTCTTGCCTGCGGCACCCACCGTGGCGAATGCCGCCTTGCGCCGCTTGGGCGAGCAGACCGGGGTGTGGAAGCTGGTCGATGGCGATCTGCAGTTTGTGCCGGTCAAATTGGGGGCGTCGGATCTGAATGGTCGGGTGCAGGTGCGCGAGGGCGTGGCGGTGGGTGACCAGGTGGTGACCTACAGCGAAAAGACCTTGACGGCGAAAAGTCGGATCAAGGTGGTCGATCACATTGCGGGAGCCCCGCGATGATCAGCCTGGCCGGTCGGGACATTCTTCACACGTGGGGCAAGTTCGTTTTCACGGGGATCGGTCTGGGACTGCTGATCGGGGTGACGCTCGTCATGGCCGGGGTCTATCGCGGCATGGTCGATGACGGCAAAGCCTTGCTCAACAACAGCGGGGCCGATCTGTGGGTGGTGCAAAAGGACACCTTGGGTCCGTATGCGGAATCGTCCAGCATCAACGACGACGTGTACCGCGCGGTGCGGGCCATGCCCGGTGTCGCGCAGGCGGCCAACGTGACCTACCTGACCATGCAGGTGCGCAAGGCCGATGGCGGGCGAGAGCAGGATGTGCGCGCCATGGTGGTGGGCATTGCGCCGGGGCAGCCGGGCCTCACGCCGGGCTGGCCGCCTTACCTCGTGGCGGGCAGGCAGATCACGCGCGGCCACTACGAGGCCGTGGCCGACATCGCGTCAGGGTTCAAGCTGGGCGAGCGCATCGGCATTCGCAGGGGTCATTACACCGTGGTGGGCCTGACGCGCCGTACGGTCTCGTCCAGTGGCGACCCGATGATCTTCATTCCCCTCAAGGACGCCCAGGAGGCCCAGTTCCTCAAGGACAACGATGCCATCTGGCAGAGCCGTCGTCGCACCGAGGCCAACCCGGTCTTCAACCGGCCAGGCGTGCCCGGCTTGCTCGATGCCGTGATCGCATCACAGAGCACCAATGCCTTTGTCAATGCGGTGTTGGTGACGCTCAAGCCCGGTCATGCCCCGGAGGAGGTGGCCGAGTCCATCCGACGCTGGAAGCGCCTGACGGTTTACACGCGGGCGCAGATGGAGGGGATTCTCATCGGCAAGTTGATTGCCACCTCGGCCAAGCAGATCGGGATGTTCCTGGTCATTCTGGGTGTGGTCAGCGCCGCCATCGTGGCCTTCATCATCTACACCCTGACGATGGACAAGATTCGAGAAATTGCCGTGCTCAAACTCATCGGCACGCGCAACCTGACCATTGCCTCGATGATCATGCAGCAGGCCCTGGCGCTGGGCGTGATCGGGTTCGTGGTGGGCAAGATCACGGCCACCTTTGCGGCCCCGCTGTTTCCGAAGTACGTGCTGCTGATGCCACTCGATTCCGTCGTGGGCTTTTTTGCCGTGCTGGCGATCTGTGCGCTGGCCAGTCTGGTGGCCATTCGCATGGCGCTCAAGGTCGATCCGGCCGAAGCGATTGGAGGTTGACATGCGCGGCAAAGGCATTCGCCTGGAAGGGCTGAGAAAGCGCTATGGCGAGGGCGACACCGCTGTCGATGCCTTGAAGGGCGTGGACATGGAGGTGGCCCCCGGCGAGGTGGTGGGGCTCATCGGCCCGTCAGGTTCGGGCAAGAGCACCTTGCTCAAGTGCCTGGGCGCGGTGATCGACCCGTCTGCGGGGCGCATGATGTTGGGCGACGAGGTGATCTACGACCACGGCTGGAAGGTGCGCGACCTGCGCGCCTTGCGGCGCGACAAGATCGGCTTTGTGTTCCAGGCACCGTACCTGATTCCCTTTCTCGATGTCACCGACAACGTGGCCTTGCTGCGCATGCTGGCCGGCGTCAAGAACCAGGAGGCCCGTCAGCAGGCGCAGGACTTGCTCACGGCGCTGGATGTGCAGCATCGCGCCAGCGCCATGCCGTCGCAGTTGTCAGGCGGGGAGCAGCAGCGCGTGGCCATTGCACGCGGCCTGGTGAACCGGCCCCCGGTGATTCTGGCCGACGAGCCAACCGCTCCGCTCGACTCCGAGCGCGCCATGTCGGTGATACGCATCCTCAACGAGATGGCGCAGAAATACGAAACCGCCATCATTGTGGTCACGCACGATGAGAAGATCATTCCGACCTTCAAGCGCATTTATCACATCCGTGATGGGGTGACTCACGAGGAAGTCGGTATGGGACGGGCGCCCTGAGGGGCGCCCTGTGAGACGGCTACCGTCCCAGCTTGTGTGCCAGATTGCGGGTCAACTCGGCCGCTGGCAGGTTCCTGCAACCGCTGGTGTTCTGCCCCGCCCACAGGGGCGTGAAGTCGGTGCACCCTTGGTTTTCGGCTTTGGCGCGCAAGGCCGTGATGGCGGCCGTGGCCAGCGGGAAGGCTGGCGCGGCCGTGCTGATGGGGCCCAGCTCTTGCATGATGCGGTTGACGATGCCGCGTGCTGGCCGGCCGGTGAACACGTTGGTGAGGGCTGTGACGCGGGCCTGCTCGCTTTGGAGGGCCGCGCGGTGCAGGGCGCTGGTGGTGGCCTCGGGGCAGGTGAGGTAGGCGGTGCCGACCTGTACACCGGCAGCACCCAGGGCCATGGCGGCGGCTACGCCGTTGGCATCGGCAATGCCACCGGCCGCAATCACAGGCACCTTCACGGCTTGCACGATCTGGGGCAGCAGCGCGAAGGTGCCGACCTGAGTATGGACATCGTCGGTGAGGAACATGCCTCGGTGCCCGCCGGCTTCGAGCCCTTGCGCGATGACGGCATCGGCGCCGTGGGCCTCCAGCCAGCGTGCTTCGTCGACCGTGGTGGCCGAGGACAGCACTTTGGCGCCCCAGCTTTTCACGCGCGCCATCAGATCTGCTGAGGGCAGGCCGAAATGAAAGCTCACGACCGGGGGCTTGAACGTTGCCAGCACCTCGGCCATGTCGGCGCTGAAGGGCAGGCGTCCTGGCCCGGACGGGATGGCATTCACGTCGATGCCAAACTCGTTGAAGTAAGGCGCCAAAGCGGCGTGCCAGGCGGCTTCGCGCTCGGGGTCAGGCGTGGGCGGTGTGTGGCAGAAGAAGTTGACGTTGTACGGTCGGGTGGTCTGGGACTGGAGGGTCGCCAGCTCCTTGTTGAGCGCGTCTGGGGTGAGCATGGCGCAGGGCAGTGAGCCCAGCCCGCCTGCATTGGAGACGGCCACCGCGAGAGCGCTGCCTTGCACGCCGGCCATCGGGGCCTGGATGATGGGGAGGTCGATGCCGAGGAGTTGCTGCAGGCGCATGGTGTGAGGTCAGCGTGCGTGGTGGGGGCGTTCAGACGGTGGGTGTGGCCTGCAGCGTGCTCAAGCGAGCATGAGCAAGCCCAACCCCAGTGCGGCAGGCAGGGCTTGGATGAACAGGATCTTCTTGCTGGCCGTGAGGGCCCCAAAGACACCTGCCACGATGACGCAGCACAGGAAGAACACCTGGATGTGTGTGCCGTTTGCGCCGAGCAGCAGGCCCCAGATCAGGCCAGCGGCCAGAAAGCCGTTGTAGAGCCCTTGATTGGCTGCGAGTACTTTGGTTGCTTTGGCTTGTTCCAGCTTTTGTCCGAAAGCTTTTAGCCCCATGGGTTTGTCCCACAGGAACATCTCCAGCACGAGAAAGTAGATGTGCAACAAGGCGACCAGGGCGATGACGATGCTTGCAAGGATGGCCATGCGGTGTTTCCGGTAAGGGGGTGGATGGCGGATGGGTGAGGGCTGTTCAGGCTTCGGGCTTGGTGGGGGCCTGCGCGGTGTCCGCCATGCGCTGTTCGGACAAGGCGCGCGCCTGTACCTCAAAGTGATTGAGCCAGTAGGGGTGTCGCCCACAAATCAACTGCAGGAGGCTGGACGCCGGGTACGCCAGGAAGAACACCAAGCCCCAGCGTTCGTACTGTCGCACATGTTCCTGCTCATGGGTGCGCAGTTGGCACAGCGTGTGTTCGCTGCCGCCCAGCACGACGTGGCCCAGGGTGATGGCGCCCAGATCAAGGCGCGTGCGTTGTGTGCTTGGCAATGCCACCTCCAGCACCCCGGCGTGGACGTGAGCACGGCCACCCAGAAGCAGGATGGGCACGGCCAGCAACAGCCCAACGAGTGAGCACGGGGATGCCCACGCATATCGGAGAAATGTGCAAAGACGGCGTTGCTGACGCATGGGTTGCTCGGCGCGTTATGAAATTGCGGAGAGCCCGAGAAGCCAGTAAATACCGAGGGCCACGCCCCCCGTCAACTGGCCCAGGAGCGGCCATGTGATGGGGCGCTTGCTTTGATCGTCTGGGGCCTTGAGCAAGGTAATCAGCCCCGCAACGAGCGTGACCAGATACAGGCCGCACCATGCGAACCATGCGACGCCAATGCCCATGCAGCCGAAACTTTCACATCGGATCCGGAAGTTGAGGACTGCCACCACGACCGTGGCGATCAAGAGCAGCCAGTACACGTAGCGCATGGTGGGATGTACACCGCGTTCCCGCTCAGATGGGCAACCAGCGCCACCAGAATGGCTGATTTGGCTCTATGGCATTCATACGGGTCAGCAAAGCCACGAATTCCGTGCGGCCATGTTTGCGCGCGGCTTGCAGCGGCGTGAGACCGTCAAAGTCAGACATCAGGTTGGGATCAGCACCGTGCGCGAGCAGGTAATGCGCCACCTGATCGTGTCCGTGGATCAGGCTGGCGACGAGGGGCGTGCACAGGATCTCAGGGTGTTGGTAGTTGGGATTGACGCCCTGGCTGATGTGGTAATCGACCAGCGTGATGTTGCCATCCAGTGCGGCCTGATACAGGTCTTTCCAGTCTCCAGCGGACATCGCGATCTCCCTTGTGCACGCCTGTTTTGCGCACTATAGGCCATCGTGCCGCGCGGCGCACCGCTCAGGCTTGGACGGGCACAAAGACCCACACGGACACGATGGTCAAAGCGAGGATGGTCCATTCGATGATGGCCTGCAAACGACTGTTGCGCATGGGTCGGTCCTGTCGGCGGTCGTCATCCTAGCTGTCGTTGGCGTTCATGGGTGTTGAACGCCGATTTGCTCGCACAGGGCCTGATACGCCTGCTGGCGCTCGGCCATGGAGGGCGAGTTGAATTTCAAATAAAACGGGCGATGTGCCACATCGAATTCAGACTGTGACTTGCCGTACAGGAAGTGCACCAGCGCGGCAGCATGGGCGCGCAGGTCGTCATGGCCCGTCAGGGTGCAGGCCAGGAGCTTGCGCTTGACAACAGGGGAGGGATGTTGGCCGACCATCTGAAGGAGCTGGGTGAGGCCGTTGCGCAAGGTGGTGTGATCCAGCGCCTCAATGAGGATGTCATCGAGTGCCGCTTCACTGAGCAGGCCACGCGACCGAAGTCGCATGGCGGCCTCCAGTCTGACGGTGAGGTCTGCCGAGGCCAACGCCTGTTGCATGGCGGCGAGCGCACGCGGGGAACCGAAGGCATCGAGGGCTTCCACATCTCGCCGATCTGCCATCCCGCGATCGAGCACCAGTTGCTCGGCAGCCTCGCGTTCGTCAGCGGACAGGCGTGCCACTTCTTCCAACGCGTAGCCCACGCCATCGTGCCACTTGACGTAGTCGATGGCCATGCTGCGCTGGAAGTGGTCGAAGGCTTCGGTGGTCATGCGCGTGGACTTTCCACACCCTACTTGGGCGTGATGACGACGGACGAGGCGCTGCGTTGGAAAGGGCCATGGTAAACCGCTTCGATGTTGTTGCCATCCGGGTCGAGCACAAAGGCAGCGTAGTAGCCCGGGTGGTACGTGCGCTCACCAGGTGGTCCGTTGTCTTGGCCACCTGCGCCGAGCGCGGCCCGGTAGAAAGCCTGAACGGTGGCGCGATCGGGGGCCTGGAAGGCGAGATGGACGCGGGTGACGTAGTCATCGGCCGCATCGACGAACAGCTCGTCGGCGTAGAAAAAATCGGGACCCTCTTGCACAAGGTCGGGCCAACCCAGCGCGGCGAACACTGCGCGGTAGAAGCGTTTGCTGGCCGTGAGATCAGAGACGCGCAGATGAACATGATCGAACAGTCTGCCTCGGTGGAATTCCATGACGATCTCCGTGGGTGCGATCAGGACGCGGCACGTTGACCCATTCCTGCACACTTGGGCGCTAGCCAGAAACGGGCGAGCAGAGCTCCACGAGGACGCCGTCGGGGCAGCGAACGTACGAAACCAGCTGACCCCAAGGCTTGGCCTGGGGTGCTGCAAGCTCCGTTGCCCCGGCTGCCAACGCCAGGGCATGTGCCTCGGCAACTTGGGGCGTGACGAGCGCCACTTCAAACCCAAGCGGCTTGGTCGACGTGTGGGCCTCCACATGCCCGCCAGGGAAGTTCATCTCGCCCAACTCGTGCGCCGCAAAGGCCAGCGTGGTCTCGCCCGTATCGAGCTCACCATAGGTGCCCGACTCATGCAGAAACCGGCGAGACAAGCCAAAGGCCTGCTCAAAAAATGTCAGCGAAGTTGCCACGTCTGGGACGTAGATGATGGCGTATCCAAACTTCATGTCGGGCTCCTGATCGTCACTGCTGATGGGTATGCTTCGCAGGCACAGCGTCGATGTGCCGCTTGAATGAAGGGCTCGGCTACAGGTGAGAGATCACCAGAGACGTGACGCGGTAGCTGGTTCTGCAGTCGTGCTCACTCGGTGGCCTCACGTTCCTTGGCGCCTCGTCCGAACCAGAAATCGCAAACACGAGGCGATTCGAGCCAGAAGTCAGTGCTTGATCCACCAAGGCGGTCACATCAACGCTGAACGAAGCTCTCTGACCACCGCCATCAAACGAGGTGACACCGGGTGCGATTTGCCCCGCGAGCCACGGTTGCGGAAATGAAAAGATGGCGGGACCTGTTGGAAATGCCTGATTTGGCGCCAACTCAGCGAAACCGGAGGAAGGCAGGGAGGTGCTGGCCGGCAAGCGCAGCAAGCCTCCGCCGCCTGCCGTGAATGCCTCACAAAGTGAGTTGGGGCGGGTTTGCGGAAGGATGTGGGCGTTGATCGTCAAGGTGGCCTTGGTCACGAGCCCCTTGAGCGACGCACTGGACTGCAGGTCATATGCGAAGAGGGTTCGGTACAAGTCCTGTCGAAAACCTTGGCATGTTCCCGTCGGATTCACCCATAGATGAAACCCCACGGCCCCTTCGCTGACGGCCTTGGGTGACTGCCCTGGACGCAGGGAGTTCCACCAGGTTTGCGGTCGTGGCGGTCCGGACTGCACACCGACGCTACACGCGGGATCGGCGTCAATGACGCCTCGAACCAGTGCCACAGAGGCGGTCGAGGGATCTATCGTCTTGGTACGCGGTTGAATCGGACCGGGGCAGCCAGCCAGTCCGATTGACAGCAACACTGCTCCCAGCACCGCAGTTTGTCTTGTACTCATTCGAATCTCCCTGAAGGGTGAGGTTCGTTGATGGTCAATCGGCGCTGCCTGAGAAGTCAATCCCTAGGCTGGTCAATGGTTGAGCGGAGGTGTGTGGGGCCGTGATCGAACAGCCGGCTCGGTGGAGATTCACTGCGTGCGCCTTGCACGTGTCAGCTCTCAGCTCTGGGTTTGTTGACCCATTCCCGCACGCTGGGCCGCTGCCATTGCGCTTCTGCATACGCGGCCAACCTTGCCGGCAGGGCGTCGCCCGCCAGCCGCAGGCGGTTCAGCATGAGAGCCAGATCGGTATCAGCGATGGACCACTGGTCAAACAATGAGGACCGACCGGGCGGCAGGAAGCCCTGTGCGGCAGCCATGAGTTTGCGGGCCGACGTTTGCGCCTCGGCCGACAGCGGTGGCGGTGGACTGCGTTTGAGAAACACCACCTCGGACGAGCGCTCTTGCCGGATGGGAAGGAGGTCACTACGCAGCCAGGCCTGAATCTCTCGGGCCTTGGCTTTGGACTGGATGTCAGACGGATAGAGCGCCGTGCCGGGGTAACGGTCCTCCAGGTACTCACAAATGGCAGACGACTCGGACAGGTGGAATCCTTCGTCGCTGATGGCCGGCACGCGACGCGTGGTGGAGACCTCGGCGTACAAGGGATCGGACTGCTCTTGCCGCCCCAGGTTCACCAGCACCATCTCAAAAGGCAGGCGCTTCTCACGCAGCGCCACGAATACCGACATGGCGTACGGTGACAGGTAGTTGGCGTCAACAAACAGCTTCATGACTCAGCCCCTTCCGCAGCTTTGATCTTGCGAATGGCTGATACGTCCCCGAGGAAAATGCGCAAAGTGTCCTTCTCTGCTTTCGTGAGCTCCTTGCTCTCAAGGAGTTGGAGCTTGCCGATGATGAGCTCCAACGCCTCCGCCAGGTGGCCAATTTGCTTGCCGTAGCTGCCAACGGTTTGCAAGGCCTTCTGCTCGATCGAGGCATTGGACGATGCGCCGACGTTGACATTGAAGAGGTTGAATGACCAGTTTGGAAGGATAGGCTGGTTCAGTGTGCTGGGCGCCAACTGCAGTGGCAGGTAGACGGTTTCCATGCGTGACCCCCTGGGTGTATCAGCGCTCGCTCACTCGACATCATTGGCGCTGCATAGGATGCTGATGAAGTGATGTCCGTGAGGATTGCGTAGCCTGAGGCGTTCGTCAACCCACGGCTTCGTCAAAATGGCGAACATGGATGACCATGTCGATGGCTCACTCTGCGTGGCGAAGCAGAAGCAGAATTCGTTTGTGTATGTTGATGATTCGGCGGCGAATGCTGGCATGGCCCGACGCGAATTGATGAATGGATTGGACGTTCTTGATCTTGTCGTAAATGTTGACGATGAGGGCCTCGGTCGTCTTGTCGGTCCAAGAGGCAAGATCCGTCTTCTCGATTCCAGGGAAGTGTGGAATTCGGTTGCGTTGAAGCAGGTTGAAGTTGAATCCTGCCTTGTTCAGACGATCAAACTCAGTTGTCCCAAAATGTGGGATGACCGTTTCCGGTGAAACGCCGTCACTGATCACACGAAAACACAGCCGTGAGTTGGCTTTCAGCTCCTCGATCAGCGCGCGAGCGTCGCCCTTGCGGTTCCTGCGGAATGCGTCAAACGACGCCATGGCCTTCGCCGTGCTGATGAATCCCTCAAGGGCAGGAAGCAGTTCAACCATGGCGAATTCACTGGCTTAATGAATTACTTGACTGGCGCCGGAGCCCGCAGGGGGCAGTGGCATCCTTTCAGTCCAGCAGCATGCGGGCGAGCCTCGTGCTGCCGCCTGTCCGACCTAAGTGTCCTCCTGAATGGCCGCGCCTACCCCATCAACTCAGATGTGCTTTCGGCGCTGTACAACCACAAGAGCTGAGAGAGCCACTCCACTAAGGAGCAATACCGATGGCTCAGGAACTGGATGATTCTCCCATCCCCAATTAATGCCTCCGTAAAAAGTTATCAGCCCAGGCCCCGAATCTACTGCTTGTCCGGTAACTAAAAAAAGTTCTGCTGACCAATAATGCCTCCTATTCGCGTCAGTCCTGAATGGGAAATCATAGAAATGTCTACTGTTTGCGGTGCCGCCGTAATCATAGTACGGTGAGCTGCTGTATGTGTTGTCAATTTCGTGCGCCGGGGCGTCGTGCCCACCTCTTCCATGATTGTTCGATATCACTTGAATCCAATGGATGTTGTCGGTTGGGTCTGTGCCGTGAGGTGTGTATTCGACATGAAATCGGGCTCCCACTAGCTGCGCAGTGCCAACAACAGAGTAGTTGTGTACAACCAAGCTGTTTTCTGACAACGCTGAATCTGAGAATGCGTAGCTCCAGCCGGCAGTTGTGGGGAATGCTGCAGAAAAATATTCGGTGACGCCGCTATTCGGGCTAATGAGGTAAGCCGGATTCGGTGGTTGGAGGTTCGCAAACCAATGGGTTTCCTGTGCGCCTATGATGTATTGATCTGTTGGGTCGTAAATGCCCGGTGTGGTGTAAGTGACATTGCCAATTGTGAAACTGGATTGCCTGTAGTCCGTTGTGAGTGGGCTCCCACTCGCAGTCGAGATATAGATTAGAGGCCAAGCCGCTGCAATCCATAATACTTTCAGATGAGGCTTCATGCTTAGGTTCCTCCAGTTATTGAGGTTGCATTGTTCAGGTTGGAATCAAGCGTGAGATGGGTCGAGTATTTTGTATTGGCCTTTTGGTTTTTATTTAATCGTTGCTTCTGCAGCTTGTTTTCTAAATTGCCCAGCCCAAGTGCTGGTGACCTATTTAAAGTGTTGTAGCCCATCGGGTAGATGAATTCACAGGCCCTCGAAGGTGGGGTCGTTCATTTGAAGGTCCTCTTGGGTGCAGGCGGGGTTTTGGTTATGCAGGAAGGTCGATAGTTAGATTGTGATCTGCGCCTTCGCGCTGAAAGCAGACGGATTTTCTGTCCATTCAATCCTTGGGAGGAATTGTCAGCAGCGCGGCTTGTGCGAAAGAATGCAAAAAAGGTCATTGCATGTCTGTTCGCTAGCGAACATAAGTGACCGCACTTGATGTTCGAAGTGGAAACCTGTTTGTGTATGGTGGGGCGGTGATACTGCTGCCTCCTCTTTTCGGCAAGACAGGGGCTGCGCCTTGACGTATCACCAACTCATTCGAGAGGAGCGATACTTCATTTCCACGTGATTCCACAGCGTCGCGAGCATGAGATTGATCGCTTTGGAAACAGGGCGAAGTGCCTAGACGATCAGCAGAGAAGTGGGGCTGCGATTGCGGGCTGAGCTGAACACCACAGCTACCTAAAGATCTACCGGCACATCCTGCGAGACAAGATCCACGGCGGTACGTTCAACCTGGAGAATGACGTGCATGAGGAAGAGTCGATTCACAGAGCAGCAGATCATCAGGCTTCCTGAAGCAGTTCGATCAAGGGCAGATTCAGTGGCTTAACGAACCAGTGAGCGGGCCTCAACCCTGTGGCGTTGCCCTGCGATGGGGGTGCACAGTTCGAAGAGCTGGCCGTCTGGACCGCGCACGCAAGACACGGCCTCGCTCCATGGCTTGGTGACCAGGGCCGCCACGCTAGGCACGAAGATGAGGGTGTACGAGCTTCATGGCGGACTCCTGGTGTGGGGCGGATGTCAACAGATCATTTGACGACGCCACAGGCGACGCGTGCTCCCCCACCACCCAGTGGGGCCGGATGGTCAGCATGGTTGTCGCCACCTGCGTGAATCATGATGGCGCGCCCAGCCAGATCGGCGACCTTCAAACGAGGTGCCAAGACAGGCTGCGACGCATTGCCTGCGGAGTCAACATAGAGCGGCGGAAGGTCACCCAGATGTCCGTCACCCCACGGCTCGCCGTGTTTGTTGCTGCCTGCGGGATCAAAGTGCCCCCCTGCTGCCAGCGCCGGGACCATCTTGCCGTCCTTTTCCTTGGCATCGCAGCTGGGGTTTTGATGGACGTGGAAACCATGTAGCCCGGGTGGGAGGCCGCGCAGCGAAGGCGTCAAAACCAAACCATGTTTGGAGTCAGACGCCGTGATGCTGCCAATCGGGGCGCCAACCCCTTTTTCATCCACGATGTTGACGGTGACTTGTGCGCTTGCCAAGGCCGCGGTGATGGCAAATACAGTGGCCAGCGAAAGGTGCTTGATCATTTTCAATCTCCATTGACAGTGCCAAAAAACACTAGCCCATGAACGACTGGGTAGCGACGGGGGAGCGACGCATTAGGGCGCGCCACACTCAAAGTAGCCTTGCTTTTGCTCGCTTGTCGGGCACCAGGTGGACATGTTGACCAGGTACGAGCTGGGGCGGACAACGCGTGCTTTGCCCAGCGCGTCCTCGGCCTGCGAGCGCGAGACGAACACCTTGACGCTCCGGAACGAGCCTGCGCGGCGGAAGACTTCTCCCTGGCCGATGCCCATGCGCTCAGCCGTCTTGGTGATCTCTTGTCGGGCGTATTCAAGTGTGGTGTCGCCACCGAAGACAACGCCCCAGGTGCCTGCGGGGTCCGGTGCCGCAGGGGATGGCTGCACTGTGCCGACCTGTGGAAGATAGGTCTTCTGAATCAATGCTTCTGCGGTGGCCTCAGACATGGGGACGCCAGAGAAACGGTTGATGACGTCGACGGCCCATTTACGGAGACTCTTGCTCTCAGGTGTCTGATTGAGGGCGGGGTCTTTGCTCAGGATGGCGGTCGCCAGCTCAACAAACTTCGTTTCGCTGTCGCGTTGCTTGTTGGATGCGGCAACCTGATTGCCAAGGTATGCCACGGCCAAAGGTATGAAGATCGCTGCAGCGACCTTGCTGAAGACTTCAAGTTTTTGCCAGCCGTCCATTGCATACCCTTGTGGTTGTACGGCCTAACTTGTTTCAGGCGCTACGCGACAACTTGCGTCGCGTGGCCTGGCACTTCAAGGTGAACATGTTAGCCCACCTGACTGACGGTGTGTACCCGCTTGGTTCACCCTGATTGGGGCCGCCAGTTCGGTGAGGCTCACTTGCCCGAGAAGGCCGCCTCGAACTTGGAGCGGTCCAGGTACTTGACGTAGTTGGAGAACGAGGCGCTGACGGCAGGATTGGTCGTCAACTCCTGCATGGCCAAGCGGCCGAGCGCGTGAAAGGCGAATTCGAACGACTTCTCGCCTTCGGTGGAGAAGGCTTGATGGGCCTCGGCGCGGCAGCTTTCGGTGATCAGCTTGGTGGCGAGGCTGGCCAGATTCTTGTCCAGGGACTCTTTGACAGCGTCGCTGGCCTTGGACAGCGGCTTGATTTCGGGGTGCGCCGACATGGCGACAAAGACCCACTTGGCCAAGTCTTTGCGGTCTTTGCCGGTGGTGTTGTCGGCCACACAAGAGGCCAGCGCATCGGTGGCCGGCCCGGCGAAGCTGATGGCGGGCATGAGGGTGGCCGAGAAGGCGAGGGCGGAGAGGAGGGGTTTGATCATCTTGAAGGTGGCCTTAGCTTTAAAAGTGAATTGAGTCTTCATTCCACCACTTTGTATGTCAACTGTGCCTTGCGGCTACCTTGCTCATAAGTCCAAATGTGGGTCACGGTGCCATTGCGCACGTTGATCACAGCGACGGCATTTCCGTTGGCGGCGACGGTCAAACTGTTCAACCGGCTGTTGCCCTTGTCGTAGGTGCTGTCCAAGTCGGGAAGCAACTTCTCTAACGGTTGCACTTCTTCCATTTCGCCGCGTTCATTGAACATGACCAACTCCGCTCTTTCAGAGATGGCGACATAACCGCCTGTCTCCGCATTTAACGCCAGGCCATGCAGGTCGCGGTTTTGCAAGGAGCGGGCACCCAGCCATTGTCGGTTGCGTGTGTCGTAACGGTAAAAATAACCTTCGCCACCAAACGACACAATGGCCAGCACTTCCTTGCGCGTGTTCCACGCCATGCCAGACCCCCACGACAACTCCGGCAAATTGGCCGGCAGCGTCATCTTTTGCGTGGGTCCAGTAAAACCCTTGGGTGCCCACACCAGTGTGCCGCCATTGCCTTCCAGATAATAGGCTTCGCTTCCATCTTCGCGAACCGCTGCGGGGCCGCCGCGCAATGAACTCATCGTTCCACCACGCACGACGCCGGTGTAGCGCTTGCCATCTTTGGGTCCCGTGTTCGTCCAGGCGAGACGGCGGCCGTCGACACTGATCAGGTCAAAGCTGAAGCGAACCCGCGGCACCTCCGGGCGCACGCCGTCGAGTGTCAGATTGGGGTCGGGCACAAACGGCCCGCTCACAGGCACCACCTCGGGCAGCTTGTAACCGCCGCGATAGCCCAACACTCGCTCGACGCCATACCGTGCATTGAGCAGGCTCATCAACTCGCGGAACTTGATGTTGCCAGTCTCATATGCGTAGGGCAGCTCATCCACCACGACGGGCACCTGGGGCGGCGCCTTCACACTGGAATGACGCTCGTCGCTCGTCCCCACCACCACGGCTTTGATGCGTGTGCCCGGTGCTGGCAGCACCTTCCACTCCGTCTGGTGATAAGAGGTCAATACCAGTAAGACTGGTCGAGCGGAATGAGTGATGTGCACTTGCGTCACAGACGACGAAAACTCATAGCCGGACACCACGATCACGTCGGCTTCAGCGCCCCATCGCTTGCCCTCAGGCTTGGTGCGTTGAGGCTCCAGCACCCGCGGTTCTGGCCTGCTTGGTTGGGCTCGCACCTCTGTATTGCTGGGCCGCGTGCGCGTACTGAGTGGTATCTCCTTGCCCTGCGCTGTGCCTGCCCCCGCACAAGGCTGAGCCTGGTAAGACACCTTGCCCTCGGTATTGGTGCAGCGGTATACGCTGCCTTGGGCGTGTGCAGTGCCCAGTAGCAAATAGAGCGCGCAGGCAGAGCCAAACGCACGTGCCAACAAGTTGATGCCCATGGCGGCACTCCGCTTTGCCTGAGCATGGTCGGTGGCCGACCCGGAGGATAGCTTTGAAAGCGACTTTGCAGCTTTTGAAATTGAACTTGCGAATGCCATGACGTCCCTCGTTTTTTTGAATGCGTTGGCCGGAGCGCTTCAGTTGCACATGACGTGGCAACTTAGGACTTGCGCCTGACTGCAATGGCCAATAGGGGAAGCGAAAGTGCGAACAAGAGGAGCGTTGATGGCTCAGGTACGGCTGTCACTGAAGTCGTCCACACACCATTGACGAGATCGTCGCCAATGACCATCCAGCTAAATCCCGGGATATCCATGTTGCTGAAACCGTCATCAAGTGTGGCCAGGAAATCAGTGCTGCTCTTTAATTTTGGAAGAGAGCCTGTACCAAAATACTGGAAGAGTATTCCTCCGTCACGGTTGATGTGATTCGTTGACCAGTTTTGGTTGTTGAGTTGAAATTTAAATTCATCAATGTGCACATTGCCGATTGCGAGGGTGTGACTTGAATCAACTTGCGCCTCAAAAAGCTCCTGGGGGATTGTGAGGTAGCCAACCTCATGATTGGAGTCAATCGTGAAGGTGAACTTGTATGAGTTGGCCAGTGCTGAATTGCAAAGTAAGACGGCAAGAACAAACGCTGTATTTAATAACTTTTTCATCTCCGCCCCTGTTTGAAATTGATGGAAATTCGGATTTAGATTGTTGCGGATGGTATCTTGTGAGTCGTTGCCGTTGGTGGCAATCCCGCGTATAGAGGCTCTCGCGCCCAAGGCGAGGGGAGGCGGCAAGGGGCACAGCCCTTGTAGGCGTTCGCTTGACCTGACAGTCAGGCTGCACGGTCTTTGCTTAGATCCAGCGCCTGACCCGATGCATGTACGCCTGAAATTCTGTGCCAAAGTGCGCCCGAAGTGCCCGCTCCTCTGGCTGAATTTGAAAGCGGTTCATGTATGCAATGAATGCTGGGAGCAGCGCCAAGGCGACCAAGTTTGAGAGAAAAACGGCCCAACCCACGAGCGCCAGAAGAAAACCCAGGTACATCGGGTTGCGTGTGTACCGATAGATGCCACTTGCGACAAGGGACGATGAGCGCTCGGGAGTGAACGGATTGACGGTGGTCTTATGCCGTCTAAAAGCCAAGACGCCGGCGAAGGCGATGCCTGCGCCAGCGACGGCCAATACGCAAGCAATCAGTTCTGGGGTGGGGATAGGCAAGCCAACTGGCACAAAGTAGGTACTCAATGCCATCAGGCAGGCAAAGATCACCACAAGTGCCAAGGGTGGGACTCGAAGTTCGAGTGAGTGCATGTTGAGTCAGTCCGAATAGCTGCTGCTGGCGTGCAGCCTCACGCCAAGGTCAGCGGCGCCGGCTTGTCCGCCCAGTTAGGCACCTGCCTTGTCACGATAAAGAGCGCAGAGCTTGTTGCCGTCAGGATCACGCACGTATGCCAAATACATAGGGCCCAGGCTACCTGGGCGAGGGCCCGGCGGGTTCTCAATGGAGGTGCCGCCATTTGCAACGGCTGCGTCGTGAAACGCATGCACTTGCTCAGGGGAAGCGCACGTAAAGCCGATGGTTCCGCCATTCGCGGAAGTGGCTGGCTCATCGTTGATTGGCTCGACAACGCAGAAGGTGTTGCCATCGTGACGGTAGAAGAGTCGCGTATGGCCGGTTTGATTTTGGTTGCGAAACGGTTCTGTGGCGCCTAGAACGGACAAGACTGCGTCGTAAAAGCGCTTAGACCGTTCGATGTCGTTGGAACCGACCATGATGTGACTGAACATTGCTTGTCATCCTGCTGTGCTGTTGACGATCCTTGCAGCATATCAAGCTCGCCACTTGAATGCTGGCTTGCGCGTTTCAGGGAAGGGCTCTGCAGCGATGACTCGACCAACGCGCTACTCAACCTTTGTGAAGTCGCCACAATTGATTTCTTGCATGGTTCGTGCGGATGGGTCCAACGCCCAAGTTAAGCGGCGCCGGAGCCCGATAGGGCGGAGGGTACCGACACTGGCCATGAAAATGGCGAAGCCATGGCTAGTGTTGGCGTCCGCTTGAACGCCCAGTTAGGCTGTGGAGCGAAGGCGCAACCTTGAAAATTAATTGAGTTCAATTTCAGGATCCGGTGCGTATGCAAGGTTTTCAAATCTTCCGTTCCCTCTAATAAATGCAAGATGTATTGTTCCTACAGGGCGACCCCTGTTGATGGATACTATCAATTCTGCAATTCCGGGAGTTCTGCTTTCTCGGTTGTAATACTCATCCCTGAATATATGGATGAGGGTGTTTGCATGCAATTCAATTGCATCTGAGCCGATGGCATCTTTGGGGTGAGGGCGCCTGTCAGGTCGTGACTCGACGTCGCGCTTGACGCCAGTTAAGAGCACGATTGGGCAAGATGTTTTTCGTGCCGTAACACGCAGCAGGCTAAGTATTTCATCTTGGGTCTGGTTTGCTTGACCCCCAGCAATTAATTCGAGTCGGTCTATGAAGATGGAGCCCAACGTTCCGCCAAATAGCTCGGAGGTTTCGTCTATCTTTTTAACTATTTCTAATATACTTGGCTTTGGGGAATCATCTATGTATATGTTCGCTCTGTATACTTTTTCGGCCGCTTCTGAGAGTCGCTCCCATTCCTCGTCGCTTAGCGCTCCGGCAGAAAGATGTGTCCTGTCAATTCTTCCAGCCGATGCAATAAGCCGATTAACCATTTCGTCAGCACGAGACTGCAAGCTGAAAAATAATACGGGAAGCCCCTCGCTTAGCGCAACATGTTCAGCGACGTTTACTGCAAGTGACGTGGCGCCCATTGACGGCCTTGAGGCAATTACATGAAGTTGCCCGGAAGCAAGCCCACCAAGAATTCTATCTAGGTCAATAAAACCGGTTCGTAGACCCTGAATTTCTATTTCGTTGTCTGCCTGTTCTGTGACCCTATCGAGGAAGCCCACGATAAGCTCGTCGATTCTCTTTGGGCGCCTCGGATTGCTGACCTCTGCATTCAAGCTGTCGCTTGAGTCGCTGTATTTTGTTTTCTTTCCTAGTGCTCCTAAAATGGCTTGTGCAACAGCCTGCAGCCCCTTGGATGTATTTTCTGCCAGTTTATCCGCCAGCAGTGGGGAATACTTCTTTACGTCACCTTGAGTGATTTCGTGATAAATGGGAAGAATCTTCTTAGTTCTTCCATCTTCGAGTGCAACTAGCGCATCGAGCTCCTTTTTGGGCCACTCTTTCGAGAAGAAGCTCTTGCTAAGTACAACCACGCCGTAACTTGAGTTTGATAGGCCTTCGTCAATTTTTCGCCGCAGACTGTCGCCGATTGTTAGTTCTGCCTCATCAAGCCAAACCTTGACTCCAGCTTGAACAAGAAGAGACGCGAGCGGACGGACAACAGACAGCTTGTCTTCGCTTGCATGGCTAATGAAGACATCGTATTTGTCGGGCTTGTTGGTCATGCGATGTTTGCTTATTGCAAAAAGAGGCCTAACGTGGAGCTAACCGGCTGCCGGAGCGCAGAGCGCGGAGGGGACCAAAAAGCGAAGCTTTTGGACAGTCCGGTTGATCGTAGTGTTATGCATTAAGGCTTCCCCGGGCTGATTTTCTTGAGGTCTGTATAGAAATCGGCAAAGTCAATTTCGCCCGCAGATTTCAGTGCCTTTATAGCTTCCTTGTTTGTGACCTTCTCGACCATTTTGTTATAGCGTTCGCGCATCCAAGAATATTTGACACGCAAGTCGGCCCTGCTGTGATGACTAGAGCCCATCAGTCCCTTTCGGATAATTTCTCCGAGATTTTGAATGTATCCCGGGAAGTCATAATGGGGATCATCGAGTTCACTTTGTGCTTTGTAGAAATAATCTACGTAGTACATGCCGTCGGAATCTCGCTCCAACAATGATTCCACGTATTCCAATTCCTGCTTGCTCGTATGATCTTTACTCTTGAAGGTCGCTCCTGCCTCAACAATATTTCTATCAAGAATGACCCTCGGATAAAGCGCAGCTCTTGATTCGAGTGTATAGGCTTCCACTAGCGCTGGACCAAAGATGTACTCATTCTTGTGAATAAGCTTTCCAAGCGTCACCGCGCCACGACAGAGAATTCGATGATTCAATAGACGCATGATCAGCCACTTGATCTCTAGTAAGGTAAAGAACACCTCACTCGGTTCTTCCGCCTTGAACGACACAACAATTGAGTCCGAAAATATTGTCACCTGCTTTGAGCTGTAAGTGCTCGGACTAAGCGATTCAGACTTTTTGTCTAGATCCCATATTTCTCGAATCGATTCATAGGCGCGTACCACTTCGTCAATCCTTGACGAAACATCCGCACCATCTTTCGAGATGGTTTCATCGAGCAACGCTCGAAACCCAAGAATATCGATAAATGCAACGATGCGCTGTTCGTAGTTCATAAGCTATGCATAACGACAAAGTTAACGGGCGCCGGAGCACGAAGCGCGAAGCGCGGAGGGTATCAACAATGGCCATGAGAATGCCGAAAGCATGGCCGCTGTTGGCGTCCACGTTGAACGCCCAGTTAGGAATTTTGGATTTCAACATGACGATTAAGGCAGTTGCCAAGTTCAATGCCCCTATCTTTTACTTCTATAACGCCTTTGAGCACGTCGTTCGCCCAATAGGAGGGGTACGTGACGCCTCTGTAGTCAAACGCCCCAACTTTGGCTCCTACCTCATTGGCGATAAATGATATAGACACCTGGTGGTCGATCAATTGCCTGTGCTTTGATACATTTGAGAAGGCTTGGATGTAACGATGCCAAGGTGATTCAAGAAGCTGCAGCAGTTGTGTTTTGAGTTCGCAAAGTGGAAGAATGGTTGCTACTTGACTGGGGGAGCAGTCATGAATAGGAATTCGGTTCTCCAGTGCAGTGCGATTTACTAGTTGAGCAAAGGTCTCAAGGAAATTGTGGGTTGAATTTATGCAACCAATTAAGTTTGCCTCGCTTGCAATTCTTCCTCGCACAAACTCTTCTTGGCGCTCCGACGCGCCGAAGATCAACAAAAAGTTCTGCTCAGATTGAGCCTCTTGGTGATTGAAAAACTCCTCTAGCGCTTGTTTTGCAATGCTTGCGTGGTATCGAAATATGGCATCACTTCGCACTAATGCGCTTAGAAGCTCAAGGATTTTGGCGTCGGAGTTGGCTTTCGCATGCTCCCTCAGTCGGCGCAGATTCCAAGGCGTTCCCACTGTGAATTCCTAACGAACTAGTTAACTGGCGCCCATAAGGCGTATCCGAAGCGATGGGCCGTATCAGCGTCCACGTTGAACTTACAGTTAGGCTGGGGCGCGTAGGCACTGCGGTTGTGGCGTATCAACGTTTTCCTATTTAAGCCGAAACGTGATTCTGTTTGATAAGTTCGAGCACTTGAAGATTTGCGTCGAGTGGTTGACCCACGCCAGCTTCGGTAGGATATGGATGTGTTGTACCGGTTAGGCGATAGCCACGACGTTCATAGTAGGCCAAGAGCTCGGGCCTGGATGACAGTACGGACATTTTGAACCCTTGCGCGCCATAGCGAGAAATCGCAAAGTCTTCTGCCGCAGCGAGGAGTTTCTTGCCAAGACCTTGGTTTTGCAGAGATGGCATGGTGGCTAACATGCCGATGTAGCAAAAGGGCTCTGACCGTTCAATGTGAACGCAACCAAGGAGACTCTCGCCTTCGTAGGCCACCAACACGGAACTGTTCTTGCTCATCAAGCTGGCAACTTGCTCGGAGTTGATGCGTTGACCGGAAACAAGCTCTGACTCGTGCGTCCATCCTCTTTCGCTCGGTTCGGGACGATACGCCTTGTTTACTAAATGTGCGATCTGCTCAGCATCGCGTTGAGTCGCTTCTTTAAGCATTGTGTCGGTGGTGTTTTGAAGAGGGCCTAACGCCCTGGTTAACCGGCGCCGGAAGCCGAAGGCTGGAGGGCACCAACATAGGCCATGAAAATGCCGAAGGCATGGCCTATGTTGGCGTCCGCGTTGAACCCACAGTTAGGCTGGGGAGCGTAGTGGAAGGTTTTTGGCATGGCAGTTAATCGCGTTCGAACCCCTTGAATCGCGGAAATTGGTTGTACCCGATCTGGGGATCGTTGGATCGGTACTGAAGAATTAGCTCAATCTCCTTTTGGTTCAACTCAGCTCTAGACGCAGTTTCTGATTGCCAAAGAATGTCCCGTGTGATGGTGAAGGTTTGCCGCTGTTCTTCGGTGAAGTCTCTCGCGATCAATTCGTCTGAAGCGCTACCAAAGTAATTGATGCTATTGGTGCGATCTTGGCCGATATATATCTTTCCATTGGGGTAGGTGATCCGATAGACGACATACATTTTTTGAGACACGTGAGCGGTGTTTAGCTAGAGCCTAACGAACGAGTTAACTGGCGCCGGAGCCCGAAGGGCGCAGGGCACCAACAGCGGCCAATAAAATGCCGAAGGCATGGCCGCTGTTGGCGTCCGAAAATGCCGAAGGCATGGCCTATGTTGGCGTCCGCGTTGAACCCACAGTTAGGCTGGGGAGCGTAGTGGAAGGTTTTTGGCATGGCAGTTAATCGCGTTCGAACCCCTTGAATCGCGGAAATTGGTTGTACCCGATCTGGGGATCGTTGGATCGGTACTGAAGAATTAGCTCAATCTCCTTTTGGTTCAACTCAGCTCTAGACGCAGTTTCTGATTGCCAAAGAATGTCCCGTGTGATGGTGAAGGTTTGCCGCTGTTCTTCGGTGAAGTCTCTCGCGATCAATTCGTCTGAAGCGCTACCAAAGTAATTGATGCTATTGGTGCGATCTTGGCCGATATATATCTTTCCATTGGGGTAGGTGATCCGATAGACGACATACATTTTTTGAGACACGTGAGCGGTGTTTAGCTAGAGCCTAACGAACGAGTTAACTGGCGCCGGAGCCCGAAGGGCGCAGGGCACCAACAGCGGCCAATAAAATGCCGAAGGCATGGCCGCTGTTGGCGTCCACGTTGAACTTACAGTTAGGCTGGGGCGCGTAGGCACGGTGTGTCAAACCGCGCCGAACCTTACGCCAGTTGCAGCTAGTCACTGGATGCTCCAAGTACGAAGAGAAGAAAAGGGGCAAACACTAAAAAGGCGAGGCCAAAGACTAGATAGTTCCCGGTTCTGGGGTCGAAGTCAGTTATCACCTTACGCCAAGATTTGCGCATGACAACTAGGCCGATGCCCAAGTCAAACAGTGCCATAAATATGGCAAGAAGCAAACCCAATGCAAGGTGCTGAATTGGTCCCTTGAGGCCGATGGGTGGAACGAAGAAATAGCAAATTAGGAACGCCAGGATCGATCCTGTGAGCGCGCTTAGCTTGATCGCGCGGTCTTTGCCAATGCGCGGAATGACGAGCACTGTACGAGCGATGCCATGAAGCGTCTCAGCGCACGCTAGTAGCACGCACAAGGAGGCAATTCGGATAAATGCTTCAGTCGTCACGACCACGCTTCCTTGAGCCTAACGAATTAGTTAACTGGCGCCGGAGCACCGCAGGGGCGCAGGGCACCAACAGCGGCCAATAAAATGCCGAAGGCATGGCCGCTGTTGGCGTCCACGTTGAACGCCCAGTTAGACCCACAGCTGCACATCAGGCAGGTTTTTGAGTACTTCGTCATAAGTGCTATGAGTGCTGAGGCAGTGAACGACCACTGGCAACGGTTCGGTCCATATTTCCGGGAGATCACGCTCTGATGGCGGGCGGACTTTGAAGGCCAATGATTCCAATGGTGGGCAAAATTCTGCGGCAACGCCAGGCTTGTTGCCTCTTGCGTCGATGCGATACCAGCCGTGCTCTTTGAGGTAAACGGCGTTGAGACCATGGAGGCAATAAGGCGGTACGTCTGCATGAGAGACTGACAGGCGTTGGTAGCACAAGCCAGCTGGAACACCATTGGCGCGCAGGAGCGCCGCCAACAAATGACTCTTCGCGTAACAGTAACCCGTGCCATGCAGGAGTACATCAGATGCTTTGCAGGTGACTGGATTTAGCTTGAAGTCCGAGCTGTGTTTGATTTGGTCGCGAACGAAGTAAAACGCGTTGCGTATGACGTCATGCTCGGTGTTTGCCGAGTTCGCTAATTCAGCGGCCTTCTGGCGAACGAGAGGATGCTCGAAGTCAATGAATTCGCTCGAAGTCAGAAATTGTTTCATGCAAGGGGTCTAACGCCCTAGTTAACCGGCGCCGGAGCACGAAGTGCGGAGGGCACCGCTACAGGCCATGAAAATGGCGAAGCCATGGCCTGTAGTAGCGTCCGCGTTGAACGACCAGTTAGGCTGCGGCGCGTAGTGGAAGGTGGTTGATGGGCCAGAGCCAGCAAAATGGTGGGGTTTGGAGAAGTGCTCAAGTCAGAACCCTACAGAGATACGTTTTCGCTTGAGGGGGCCAGCGACCAGGATACCCTTGAAGATGAGTGCGCCGAAAGCCCCCACTAAGGCGGAGAGGTATAGAAACAAATGGGTTGTCGCCCAGATCTGCATAGGCTCATTGAACTTTGCGTCAAGCGGGTCTTGCGAAGGGACAAGAACGACGATCTGTTCGCCAATGCTGTACCTGCGGGACGATGATTTCACCCAGGGCGAAATTGTGTGCGTTCGCCCCATGGAGTCCCGAAAGACTACTTCTGCGCTCTCACCTTTAGACGTGATGGATGTGACTCGGCCCTGGGCTATCGAGGCAGCACTTAGAAACTGGGATTCAACATGCCAGCGCCAGGCTGCCGCGAATGCAAAGAACGCAGCGATAACAAGCATCGCCTTTCCGATACGGCGACTGGTCGTCGGAGAGAACTCTCGAGTGATCATGCTGCAAACATTAGGGGCCTAACGAACTAGTTAACTGGCGCCCATAAGGCGTATCCGAAGCGATGGGCCGTATCAGCGTCCACGTTGAACTTGCAGTTAGGCTGTGCCGCGAAGGCACGGTGCCGAATTTTGCTTGATAAAAAATTTCTAGCGTGCTGGGCAGACAAATTCATCCTCAAAAAAGCTCCAGTTGCATTCCTTGCCGTCGCGATAAATAAATCCATGAGGTTTGCCGAGATGGCGATCATGACCTGGCAATCCCATGTAATTTCCTTCGGGTGATTTGTACCAGCCCCCAAGGTTTACGTTCACGTCGTGCGCTTCAGTCGAGTGTTTGTTTGATGCAATGGTCCGGATTCGCTCTTCGCCTAAGTGGATTGAATAGGGGGTGTGAATTACCCAAAAAACACCAAATAAGACGACCAATCTCCCGCAAATAGTTGATACCCACCTTCTTAAAAGCACAGTAGACAAAATTGATGCGAGCGCAGCTACGTAAAATGCCTGATGAACAATGTGGAACAGCTTCGCCGTAATAATTACAGGGCCAAGAAGTATCTGGATAAATGGCCCCAACAAAAAAAAGGCAAGCGATCTTGCAGTTGGGCTCATAAGCAGAGCTATTGCTAGGGCGGCAACGAAGATCGCGAGCAGCACATTGAGGAGTCTCGTCGGATTTTTCATGTGGCCTAACGAACGAGTTAACTGGCGCCGGAGCCCGCAGGGCGTAGGGCACCAACAGCGGCCAATAAAATGCCGAAGGCATGGCCGCTGTTGGCGTCCACGTTGAACGCACAGTTAGATTTTAATTTGAACGCGACAAGTGTGATTAATTGATCGGGTTCATGAGATCTGCTTTTACTTTTTGCGCCCTTGCTTCGCTATTGATGCGCTCTATTTCATCTTCCTTCTTGAGTGCTTCATGCCCTAATTTTCTGTTTTCAAGGGTGATGGATTTCAAGCCAAAGCTGTGATTGCAAATATATGTAACCCAGTTTTCCCGACCCCTCCATTGTGCTATGAATGAGTTCTCGGTATAGCTTTTGGACTTCCAGTCCATTTTTATTTCATAAGTCATCTCGAGCCCATTTTTTATGTCATCGCTGTCTGTGCAGTGATGTTTTGGGGTTTGCGACAACTTGATCCTGATTTTAAATAGTTTGTTGTGATAATACTCGTATATTACGTTATCTACTTTTGTGTTTGATATATTTTTCGCTTCATTTGGCAGCACGTACCCACTAGTTATAGTGTTGGGTATGAACAAAATATCTTCTTTTAAAGCTTCAATTTTCTTCATGCCAACGATCGGTTGGTCGCCTAAACTTATTCCGCGAAAGGCGATGGCTGGCTCATTCTGAATGGAGGTGCAACCCACCATTGAAATGATGGCAAACAAGATGGTTGCAATATTTTTCATGTCAACCTCATTCGGTGGCATTAAAAATCTAACTGGTATTAGGCCTCACTCACGCACATGCGAAACGCGGCCTAATGATGCTTGTCGCGTTGGCATTTTTCATCTTTCTCATCAGAATCAACACCTTAGCGACAGGCTTACAAATTGTTGAACATGTTAGCCGACCTAAGAAAACAGCGTGCGCCCACTAACCCCCTCTGATGGGGGGCAGGCACACGCTGTGTTTGGGGTGTCGTCGAACCAGCTGCTCAGCGCGCAACCATCTCTGTTACTTTCAATTGCCCGTTCTCATCAACAGCCTCAAACCGTACCTTGTCGCCTACTTTGAATCGGCTCAGCATCTGCTTGTCCGATATTCCAAAAACCGTGGTCATGGGCGGCATATCGAGGCTGGGTATATACCCATGTTTAAGGGTCACTTTTCCGGTCTTCGGGTCTATTTTCCTGATTTCCCCCTCAGCCCAGGCTTCAGCTTTGGCGGGCACTGACGCTGGCGTCGCCTCGGGTGGTGTGTCATGCTCATGGCCGGCATGAGATCCGGTCTGCGCCTGCGCACCGGTGGCCGCGCACAGCCAAAGTCCCGCCATCGCAGCCAAGTGTTTCGCTGTCATTGTTCGTCCTTTCACGCTTGGGGTTTGGTTTTCGGGTAATGGCTGAACACGCTGGTGCTGCCGTCGCGTTGCACCAGCAGCACGTCATACGGGTCCAGACGCGGCCCCATTTCCATACCGGGTGAGCCCACGGGCATGCCGGGCACCGTCAGGCCCAGGCCGGCGGTTTTGGTGCGCAGCAGGCGCTTCACGTCGTCGGCAGGCACGTGGCCTTCCAGCACGTAGCCACTAACCAAGGCGGTATGGCAGCTGCCCAGCTTGGCAGGCATGCCCAGGCGTTTGCGTGTGGGGCCGGTGTCGTCCACTTCGGTGATGTTCACGGTGAAGCCGGCGGTGCGCATGTGGTCCACCCACGCGGTGCAGCAGCCGCAGGTGGGGCTTTTCCACACGTGAACGGTGGGTAGCTTGAAGGGGTTGGCCTGCGCGTTGGCGGCCAGCAGGGCGGCGGGCGTGGCGGCCAGGGTCAGCAGCAGGTGTCGGCGAGAGGTGTTCATGGTGGTTACTCCTTGCTCAAATGAGGTGGGATGTCAGTGGCCGCTGTGCCCGTTAGGGCCGGCAGGTTTGCGGATGTGCACTTCCACTTTGGGTTGTGGGATGGCGGCGGCAGGCGCCTGCGTGGCCGCAGGTGTGGGACCTTGCCATTCGCGCGCCACGGTGCCCGCGGGGTGTTTGAACCAGCCCGGGTCGCGGTAGTCGCCGCGCTTTTGGCCTTTGCGCACTTTCAGCACGCTGAACATGCCGCCCATGCCAATGGCGCCAAAGGGGCCGTGTCCGGTCATCATCAGCACGGTGTTTTCGGGCAGGGGCATTTCCATCTCGGTCATGTCGTGCATGCCGCGCTCGCCCATCACCATGTAGTCCGGTATCAGGCTGGTGATCTGCTTGGCCACTTTGCGGTGGTCCACGCCAATCATGGTGGGCACGGCGTGGCCCATCGCATTCATGGTGTGGTGGCTCTTGTGGCAGTGCAATGACCAGTCGCCTTCTTCGTCGGCCACAAAGTCGAGCTGGCGCATCTGGCCCACGGCCACGTCGGTGGTCACTTCGGGCCAGCGGGCGGTTTGGGGCACGGGGCCGCCGTCGGTGCCGGTCACCATGAACTCGTGCCCATGCAGGTGGATGGGGTGGTTGGTCATCGTCAGGTTGCCCACGCGAATGCGCACCTTGTCCATGTGGCGCACCACCAGCGGGTCAATGCCCGGAAAGACGCGGCTGTTGAAGCTCCACAGGTTGAAGTCGAGCATGGTGTTGACCTTGGGCGTGTAGCTGCCGGGGTCCACGTCGTAGGCGTTGAGCAGGAAGCAGAAGTCGCGGTCCACCTCGTCGATCAGCGGGTGTTTGCCTTTCGGGTGGGTGATCCACATGCCCATCATCCCCATGGCCATTTGCACCATTTCGTCGGCGTGCGGGTGGTACATGAAGGTGCCGGGGCGGCGCGCCAAGAACTCGTACACAAAGGTTTTGCCGGGCGCGATGGGGGGCTGGGTGAGGCCGGTGACGCCGTCCATGCCGCAGGGCAGACGCTGACCGTGCCAGTGCACGCTGGTGACCTCGGGCAGCTTGTTGGTGACGAAGATGCGCACGCGGTCGCCTTCGACCACCTCGATGGTGGGGCCGGGCGATTGGCCGTTGTAGCCCCACAGGTGGGCGACGAAGCCGGGGGCCATCTCGCGCACCACGGGCTCGGCCACGAGGTGGAACTCTTTGACGCCGTTGTTCATGCGCCAGGGCAGGGTCCAGCCGTTGAGGGTGACGACAGGGTTGTAGGGGCGGCCGTTGGGCGGCACCAGCGGTGCTTGGGTGTCGGCGCTGGTCTGGATGACGGGCTCGGGCAGCGCGGCCAGGGCGGCTTTGCTGACCGTGGCGCTGCCGACGGCGGCCGTGATGGCACCGGCGCCAGAGAGGAAGTTGCGTCTGGAAACCATGGGGTGTCCTTGTTCAGTGGCCTGCGCCAGCGGCCTCGGGGGCGGCGGTGCGTGGGGAGGTGGAGGCGCTGAGGTTGGCGGGGCCGATGAGGGCCATGTCCAGGTCGGCCTGGGCCAGCCAGAACTCGCGCAGGGTGTCGATGTAGGTGGCCACGCCGCTGATCTGGGCGCGGGCATCGGCCAGCAGTTCGAACACGCCGATGAGCATGCCGTTGTAGCGCAGCAGGTTTTCGTCGGCGATGCGTTGGCGCAGGGGCACGACCTCGTCGCGCTGGTGGCGGGCGATGTCGTAGGCCGAGCGGTAATTGCCGTAGGCTTCGCGCACTTCGGAGCGGGCGTGGATGGCGGTGTCGGCCGCTGCATGCACGGACTGCATGTAGATGGCCTCGGCCTTGGCCACGCGGGCGCCGCCCCAGTTGAACAGGGGCAGCTCCAGGCTCACTTCCCAGCCACGGGTGGTGGGCGACTCGTTGGACGAGTTGCGGATCAGGCCCAGCTCCAGCACGTTGATGAAGCGCGTGGTTTGGGTGAGGCCCAGGTTGCGCGCCGTCTGCTCGGTGGCGAGGCGAGCGGCTTGCACGTCCAGCCGTTGGGCGATGGCGGTGCGTTCCACATCGGGCAGGTCGCGCACGGTGGGGGGCAGGTCGGGCAGGCGCTCGGGCAGTTGGAAGGCGGTTTGGTCGCCCCACAGGCCGAGCAGGCGGATGAGGCGTTCGCGCGTGGCGGTTTCATGGCGCTGGGCGCGGGCCAGGCCTTGGGTAGCGTCGGCGTAGAAACTTTGTTCGCGGGTCTGCTGCAGCTTGTTGAAGTTGCCCACCTGGGCCATGCGGCGGGCCAGCTCGGCGCTGGCTTCGGCAGCTTGCATGACCTGGTCCATGTAGCGGGTGGTTTGCTTGGCGGCCAGGGCTTCGACATAGGCCTTGCGGGTGCGGCTGGCGAGTTGGAGTACCTGCTGGGCGGTTTGCGCCTGGGCTTGTTCAAAGCGGCGGGTTTCAAGCTGCTGGATGGCGGGCATCAACAGCAGGCGGGCCAGATTGAAGTGCACGCTGCGCTCGATTTCGCGTTCGTCACCCGTGCGCTGTTTGCCGAACGAAAAGCCGGGGTTGGGCAGGCGGCCGGCTTGCACCACGTCGGCCTCGGTGATGCCCAGCTCGGCCAATGAGGCTTGCAGGCCGCGGTTGTTCAGCAGGGCGATCTGCACGGCGCTGTCGGCGCTCAGCGGTTGAGCCAGCAGCTCTGCTACGCGTTGGGCGGTGCGGTCGTGGTCGGCGTCGGTCTGGATGCGTTGCACGGCCTGGCCGGTGTGGGGCTGGGTGAGGGTGTTGACGGGGCCGAGGCCACCGTCGGGGCTGAAGCTGGCGCAACCGCCCAGCAGCAGGGCCAGTGCCAGGGGCGTGAGAAGGCGGGCGCGGGTCATGGCTGGCCTCCTTGGGGGTGTCGGTGTGAGGGGCCGTGCGGGTGGTGTTGGGGCTGGCTGGGCGTTTTGGCGGCGCTGGGCACGCTGGCCGGGGCAGAGGCGGGCGCCGGCGGCGTGGCGGGTGCATCCGGTGCATGGGCCTCGCGGGCATAGGCGCGCCAGCCGCCAATCTGCGCGGTGAGGTCATTGGCCTGGCGCCAGCCACCGACTTCGACCTCGGTGTGCGCCTTGTAGCGCGCGAAGGGCGAGGTGTGGCGCAGCGGTGGCACGGGGGCATCCGCCTGCAAGGGGCTGGGGCGCTGGGGGGCGGTCGCGGTGGTTTGCGCCTGCAGCCCGGTGGCGAGCAGGCTCAATGCAAGTAGCACTGGCGTGCGCCAGCCTGCCAGGGTGTGAACAGTGGGGTGAGCGGTCATGGACATCCTCGTCAACCTGAGGTCGAACCCCAGGCCAGATCTGCGGCCAGGGGGCGACGTTCAGCCTGCCGTATGTCGGCAGGCCTTCAATCAGGCGAGGATGCGTCGGGGTGGGCGTTCGAGCCCTTCAGGCGCGAAGCTGCTGGGGGGCGAGGCGCGCAGGCTCAGGTGTACGGCGGGTGTGTCGAGCGCGGGCAGGGGAGCGTGGCCCCATTGAGGTGGCATGGCCGAGCACAGGCTGCAATGGGCACCGGCGCTGCAGGGGGTGTGGGTGTCTGTGGCCTCGGGGGCGGCCACGGCGTGGTCAGCATGATTTGCATGCGCACTGTGATCGGCCTGGTCCACCGAGGCGCCATGAGCGCTGTGCACCTGGGTGGGCACGGTCGGTGTCTGCGCCTGAACTGCCATGTGGGGCGAGCTTGGGCCCGGCATGGCGCACACCTGCGACAGCGCGGACGCGACACCCTGCAAGGGCAGCGTCAAGGCCATGAAGCAGATCAGCAGTGTGCGGATGAGGGCCGACATGAGCTCAGATTAGCACAGGCGGGCAGGGGCGTGCACGGCTCAGGTTGCTCAGACCGCCATGGGCGCGGTGAGCGGGGCGTGGTGTTGGTAGCCCTCCAGCCAGAAGTCGGTGGGCTCGACCTTTTCCAGCCACTCGGGCTCGTACTGGCCGGTGACGGCGTAGTCGGGGATGCGGTCGGACAACACCAGCTTGGGCGCGGGGAAGGGCTCGCGCTTGAGCTGTTCTTGCAGCATGTCCACGTGGTTTTCGTAGATGTGTGCGTCGCCGATGAAGTAGGTGAACCAGCGCGGCTTGTAGCCGGTGAGGCGACCCATCAGGGTCAGCAGCGCAGCGCCTTCGGTGAGGTTGAAAGGCGTGCCCAGGCCCACGTCGTTGCTGCGGATGTACAGGCACAGCGAGATCTCGCCCTTGGCCTGGTTGACCAGGAACTGGTAGAGCAGGTGGCAAGGCGGCAGGGCCATCTCTTCCAGCTGCGCCCAGTTCCAGCCGTGGAAGAGGATGCGGCGGTTGCCGGGGTCTTTGATGATCGTGTCCAGGCACTGGCGCAGTTGGTCCACGGCCTTGTAGAGCAGCACCTGCTCGCCCTGGCCATCGGTGCTGTCAAAGCGACCCAGCAAATGGTAGCCGCGCGCGGTGGCGTCTTCGATCTGGCGGGATTCCGTGGCGGGCAGCATCTTGTACGCCGGCCAGTTGCGCCATTGCACGCCGTAAACTGGGCCCAGGTCGTCTTCGCCCAGGCGGTAGGGGTTGGCCAGCCAGGCCTGGTTCTCGTTGGCGTTCTGGTCCCACACCTTGCAGCCCAGCGCGCGGAACTCGGCAGCGTTGCGGCTGCCGCGCAGGAAACCCACCATTTCGCCCACCGCCGACTTGAAGGCCAGCTTCTTGGTGGTGACGGCGGGGAAGCCCTCTTGCAGGTCAAAACGCATCATGGCGCCGGGCATGCTCAGGGTGCGCACGCCGGTGCGGTTGTCCTGCCAGCTGCCGGTGTCGAAGATGGATTGAACGAGGTCGAGGTACTGTTTCATGGTGGTCCTGCAAAAGCAAACAGCCGGGGATGAGCCGGCTGTTTGCATTGTCGCTTCATTCAACCCGACCCGCCAACACCAGGGTGAGCGAGTGGGGTTGTGAGCGTGGCTTACTGCTGAGCGGGGTCGCGCAGGAAAATTTCCACGCGGCGGTTTTGTGCCTGGCCGGCAGCGGTGGCGTTGCTGGCGATGGGCTCACGCGAGCCGCGTCCAGAGGTCTCAATGCGCGAGGACGAGACACCACGGTCGCTCAGGTAGTACTTGACGCTGTCAGCACGTTGCTGCGACAGGGGGTTGTTGATGGCGTCCGTGCCTGTGCTGTCGGTGTGACCCACGATGCGCACGATCATGCCCGCGCCGTTGGTGGTCAGACCGCGTGCGAAGGTGTCGAGGACCGAGCGAAGCTCAGGCTTGAGCGTGGCGCTGTTGCGATCAAACGAGATGTCGCTGGGGATGTTGACCTTCAGCTGGTTGTCGTTGGTGCGCGTGACTTCGACCGGGGTGCCTGCGGTGGCTTGCTCCATGGCAGCTTGCTGTTGCTGCATGCGCTTGGACCACAGGTTGCCGGCGATGGCCCCTGCAGCCGCACCGATGGCGGCGCCGCGGACGGTGTTGTCGCCACCCGTGGCGTTGCCAATGATGGCACCTGCGATGGCACCCAGGCCCGCACCCTTGGCTGTACCTTGTTGGGTTGCATCCATGTTCGCGCAACCAGTGGCCGCGAGGGCACCGGCCAAGGCCACGATCAGGGCGGGACGGCTCAGGCGGGCGGCGGTCTGGGAGGTTTTGGCGAAAGTCATGTGTCTTCCTTTTTTTGGTAGAGCGAGGCGAAGCCTCGGAACTGGCATATCACCTTAACGCGCGAGTGGCTCGCGGCGATGACACACCCTGATCAGGTCTGAACCTGATCGAACTGCATGGAGGCCAACCTGGCGTACAGACCGTTGCGGTGCATCAGTTCGGAATGGGTGCCGACATCGACAATGGTGCCGGCCTCCAGCACGATGATGCGATGGGCGTTGACCACTGTGCTCAGGCGGTGGGCAATGACCAAGGTGGTGCGGTCTTTCATGGCCTCCTCGAGCGCGGCTTGGACGGCCCGCTCGCTTTCAGTATCAAGCGCACTGGTGGCTTCGTCAAGCAGCAAGAGCGGCGCGTTCTTCAAGATGGCGCGGGCGATGCTGATGCGCTGACGCTGTCCACCTGACAAGCGTACGCCGCGCTCGCCAAGGAACGTGGCATAGCCCTCGGGCAATTGGCTGATGAAGTCGTGCGCATGGGCGGCTTGTGCGGCGGCTTTCACTTCGTCGTCGCTGGCACCTGGGCGCCCATAGCGGATGTTCTCCATCGCACTGGTCGAGAAGATGACGCTGTCTTGCGGAACGATGCCGATGCGCTCGCGCAAGGCGTCCAGGCTCAGTTCACGGATGGGCACGCCATCGAGTTCGATTTGCCCGGATTGGGGGTCGTAAAAACGCAGTAACAACTGAAAGACCGTGCTTTTGCCGGCTCCGCTGGGGCCGACCAGGGCGATGGTTTCGCCAGGCTGCACCTCCAGGTTGAGGTGGCTCAGGGCGCTTTGCGTGGGGCGTGAGGGGTAGTGAAAGCTCAGGTCGCGCACGCTCAGGCGTGAGCCGCCGTGGACCGCGGGCAGGCGCTGCGGCTGGGTGGGGGATTGAATGGGCGAGCGGGTTTGCAGCAACTCCACCAGGCGCTCGGTGGCCCCGGCCGCGCGCAGGATGTCGCCATAGACCTCGGACAGTGCCGCCACCGAACTCAGCAGCAGGATGACGTAGACCACAGTCTGGCCCATGTGGCCTGCGGTGATGTGGCCGGCCAGCACGGCCTGGGTGCCCTGATACAGGCCCCACAGCAGGGCGCCGGTGGTGGCGGTGATGATGAAACCCACCAGCACGGCACGCGCCTTGATGCGGCGCTCACCGGTTTTGAAGGCGCCTTCGGTGGCATCGTCAAAGCGGCGGGCTTCGCGGGGCTCGGCGGTGTAGCTTTGCACCACGGGCACGGCGTTGAGCACCTCGGCGGCAATGGCGCTGGCATCGGCCACGCGGTCCTGGCTGTCACGCGAGAGGCGGCGCACCCGGCGGCCATAGGCAATGGCGGGCAGCACGACCAGCACCAGTCCCCCGATGACCTGGGCCATGACGTAGGGGTTGGTGACGATGAGCATGGTCAGCGCGCCAGCGGCCATGATGGCGTTGCGCAGGCCCATGGACACGCTGGTGCCCACCACGGTCTGGATCAGGGTGGTGTCGGCGGTCAGCCGCGAGAGCACCTCGCCGCTTTGCGTCGTCTCGAAAAAAGCTGGGCTTTGGCGCAGCACATGCGCGTACACGGCGCGCTTGAGGTCGGTGGTGATCCGCTCGCCCAGCCAGGTCACGGCAAAGTAACGCGAGGCCGAGAACACGCCCAGGGCCGCCCCGACACCGAACAGCGCCAGGAAGTGCTCGCGTAGGGCCATGACCCGCTCATCGGGGTTGGCCGAGACGATGCCCTGGTCAATGAGCGTGCGCAGCGCGATGGGCAGCACCAGGGTGGTCAGCGCGGCCAGGATCAGAAAGACCAACGCCAACCCAATGCGGCCTTTGTAAGGCGCCAGAAAGGGGCCCAGGGCGCGCAAGGCGCTGGGGGATTTGGCGGGGGCGGGGCCGGTGGCTTTGGACATGGTGCGGATGAAGTAAGGGTGAGCCATTATCTTGCCATCGGGATTTTCTTGCCTTGACAATGGTTGCTTAGGCAAATAAATTGCCGAGCCATGTCTGAATCGTTTTCTGCCAACGAGCCCGAGCGCCCCGATTTCTATCGCCTGGGTGCATTTGTCCGTGAGGACAGCCCCGGCTACCTGATGCGCCGCATCATGCAGGTCGTGGTCAACCAGTTGGACCGCCGACTGGAGGTGGGGGAGTTGACCTACGCCCAGTGGGCGCCGCTGTACCTGATCCAGCGCATGGAGGGGCCCACGCTGGCCACCTTGGCGCGCGAGCTGCGTACCGACCCCGGGGCCATGACACGCACGCTCGACCGGCTGGAGGCCAAGGGCCTGTGCCGCCGCGAACGCTCGACCGAAGACCGCCGCGTGATGCACCTGTCGCTCACGCCGGCTGGCGAGGCGGCCACGGCGCCCGTGCCCGAACTACTGTGCGAGATTTCGAATGAGCTGTTGACCGGCTTCAGCCATGACGAGTGGCAGACCTTCATGGGCCTGTTGCGTCGTGTGGCCACCAATGCCGAGGCCCTACAGGCACAGGCGGCTCCCCCACATGTCGCCAGTTCGGCTTGCGACACCTCCTTTGCCAAGCGGCATCGTCCGTCCGGAGAACCTTCATGAGCAGTACCGATTCCGCATCTCCGATGGCGGCACAACAGCAGGCCCGTCGCAAGAAGGCCTTGCGCGCCATCGCCATCGCGGTGGTGCTGGGCAGTGTGGCCTATGGCGCCTACTACGGCCTGGTTGCCAGCCACTACGAACACACCGACAACGCCTATGTGCAGGCCAATATCGTGCAATTGACACCACAGGTGGGTGGCACGGTCTTGAGCATTGGCGCCGACGACACAGACCGCGTGCAGGCCGGGCAGGTGCTGGTCAAGCTTGATGCGGCCGATGCCCAGGTTGCGCTGGATCAGGCAGAGGCGCAGTTGGCGCAGACCGTGCGCGAGGTGCGCACGCTGTTTGCCAACAACGCCACCTTGTCGGCCCAGATTGCCTTGCGCGAAGCCGAGCTGGGCAAGGCGCGCAATGACGTGGGACGCGCGCAAGATGACGTGCAACGCCGTGCCCCGTTGTGGGCCAGCCGCGCCATTGGAAAGGAAGAGTACGACCACGCCACGTCGCAACTGGCATCCGCACGCAGCGCGGTGGCGGCGGCCGAGTCGGCGCTGTCTGCGGCTCGCCAGCAACTCAGTGCCAACCAGACCTTGACCGATGGCACTTCGGTGGCAGCCCACCCGAATGTGGCGCGCGCTGCCTCGCGGGTGCGTGAGGCATATCTTGCCCTGCAACGCGTGACGCTGCGCTCGCCGGTCGATGGCTATGTGGCCAAGCGCAGTGTGCAGCTGGGCCAGCGTGTGCAGGCCGGCTCGCCCATGATGTCGGTGGTGACGCTGGACCAGGCCTGGGTGGATGCCAACTTCAAGGAAAGCCAGTTGCAGCGCCTGCGCATGGGGCAACCCGCCACGCTGACGGCCGATGTGTACGGTCGCAAAGTGGTGTACCACGGCACGGTGGTGGGCCTGGGTGCAGGCACGGGCGCGGCGTTTTCGCTGTTGCCGGCGCAGAACGCCACGGGCAACTGGATCAAGGTGGTGCAGCGCGTGCCGGTGCGCGTGGCTTTGCTGGCCGATGAGGTGAAAGCGCATCCGCTGCGGGTGGGCTTGTCGATGGAAGTGGAAGTGGATGTGAGCCAGCAGGATGGCCCGGTGTTGGCCCAGGCGCCACGTGCGGGCGCGGTGCGCAGCACGGCCGTGTTTGGCAACCTGCAAGCCGATGCCGACGCAAGCGTGACCCGCATCATCGAGGCCAATCTGGGGCAGCACGCGGGTCAGCAGGTAGGGCAGCGTGTAGGCCAGCGCGACGGCTTGCGAGTTGCTCAGCGCGGCGTCTGAGCATGGCGCAGCCAAGCTCTGCCTCGCCAGCGTTGGCGCATCCTCCGCTCACGGGCCGGTCCTTGGCCCTGGGCACGTTGGCCTTGTCGCTGGCCACCTTCATGAATGTGCTGGACTCGTCGATTGCGAACGTGTCCTTGCCGGCCATTGCCGGTGATCTGGGCGTGAGCCCCGCGCAGGGCACTTGGGTCATCACCAGCTTTGGCGTGGCCAACGCCATCTCGGTGCCGCTGACGGGGTGGCTCACGCAGCGATTCGGTGCGGTGCGGCTGTTCACGGCCAGTGTGCTGTTGTTCGTGCTCGCCTCGTGGCTGTGCGGCTTCGCGCCATCGCTGGAGTGGCTGATTGCGTTTCGGGTGCTGCAGGGCCTGGTGGCGGGGCCGATGATCCCGCTGTCGCAGACCTTGCTGTTGCAGAGCTACCCGCCGGCTAAGGCAGGCACGGCGCTGGCCTTATGGGCGATGACCACGCTGGTGGCGCCGGTGACCGGACCGTTGCTGGGCGGCTGGATCACGGACAACGTGTCCTGGCCCTGGATCTTCTACATCAACGTGCCGGTGGGCCTGGGCGCGGCGCTGGTGACCTGGCGCATCTACGCCAAGCGCGACACCCCCACGCGCAAGCTGCCCATCGACACCGTGGGCCTGGCCTTGCTGGTGCTGTGGGTGGGGGCGCTGCAGATCATGCTCGACAAGGGCAAGGAGCTGGAGTGGTTCGAGAGCGGCCAGATCGTCATCCTGGGCCTGGTAGCGCTGGTGGGCTTCCTGGCCTTCCTGGTCTGGGAGCTGACGGCTGAGCACCCGGTCGTGGAGCTGCGCCTGTTTGCCACGCGCAATTTCGCCGTCGGGGCACTGGCCCTGTCGGTGGGCTACGGCCTGTTCTTTGGCAATGTGGTGCTGTTGCCGCTGTGGCTGCAGCAGTACATGGGCTACACAGCCTCGGCCGCCGGCATGGCGATCGCGCCGGTGGGCGTGCTGGCCATCTTGCTGTCCCCCCTGGTGGGCAAGAACGTGGCGCGGGTCGATCCGCGCAAGATGGCCACCGTGTCCTTCCTGGTGTTTGCGGTGGTGCTGTGGATGCGGTCGCGCTTCAACACCCTGGCCGACTTCGACACCATCATGGTGCCTACCATCCTGCAGGGCGCGGCGCTGGCCTTCTTCTTCATTCCCTTGAGTGCCATCACCCTGTCGGGGCTGTCACCGGACCGCATCCCCTCTGCCTCGGGCTTGAGCAACTTCACGCGCATCACGGCCGGTGCCATGGGCACCTCGCTGGTGACCACGCTGTGGGAAGACCGCGCCACCATGCACCACGCCCACCTGACCGAGCATGTGACGCGCACCGACCCCGGCGCAATGGACGCGTTCACGACCTTGATGGACAGCGGCCTGAGCTTCGAGCAGGCGGCCCTGCAGATCACCCGGCTGATCGATCAGCAGGCCTTCACGCGGGCGGCCAACGATGTGTTCCTGGCCTCGGCGGTGCTGTTCGTGGCCCTGATACCGATGGTGTGGCTGGCTCGACGGCCGCGTCCCCGTGTGGCAGCGGGGCCAGCCGCAGATGCGGGCGGCGCGCACTGACCCAAGCAAAAGACGCCCGGTAGGGCGTCTTCAGAGGCCACGCTGATTGTGCGTGAGCGATTTCGTAAGCAGGCAGGGTCAGAGCCGGTAGGTCAGCCGGCTGGCACCGTGTAGTTGGCGTCGGTCATCAGGTCGATGCCGCACGACAGGCCTTCGACCCAGTCGATGAACTCTTTGACTGCGGCGCCGGCCAGGGGCGCGCCGTGCTGCGGCACGATCATGTTGATGTCCATCTGGCGCACCATGCGGGCCCAAAAGCGCAGGATCTTGCCCGACACCATGTAGCGACGGTGGAAGGCCTCCATGCCATTGGGCAGTGGGGTCAGCGAGGTGATGTAGTCCGAGGCCTTGTGCTTGCCCAGGAAGTTCACGCCCAAGTCACCCGAGAACAGGATCTTGCTGATCGGGTCGTAGAACTGGAAGTTGCCTTCGGCGTGCATGAAGTGCGCCGGCAGCGCGATCAGCTTGCAGTCGCCAATGGGGATGTGCATGCCCGGGTCAGGGATGCCCACCACGCGGCCCAGCGTTTTGCCGGGCTTGCAAAAGTGGGGTACGAAGCGCTCCCACAGTGTCGACACGTACAGCTTGGCATCAGGGGTGGCCGTCATCCAGCGGTCGAGCGAGGCGATGATGTCCGGGTCGGCGTGTGAGGCGATGATGGCCGACAGGCGCGAGGGCGGAAAGTGGCGCGTCATGCCCAGGTACAGCTCGCTGTAGGCGAGGTTGCCACCCGGGTCGATGATGGCTCCGGTGTCGTCGTTGACGATCAGAAATTGGTTGGCTTGAACAGCCTCACCGCCCTCCGTGCTGAGGTCGGAAAACATCAGGCACACGTGGCCTTTGTGACGGAATAGTTCGTGAGGCATGTTGGATCTCGATCAAGAAGCGCCAGGGTAGGGCGATCTTGCGACTTCTGACTTAACTCAGGTCAAATCTTGTGGAATTGACCGAAATCATGAAAACAAGGTGTTGCGCGGGCGATGCATTCACGCCGTCCGGCCTGGCCCCTGAGACGCCAGGACGCCCAGTGTGCGGATGGCATCGACCATGTTGGGCTCGTTGGGATGCCCGCCGTTGAGCCGGAGCGAATTGCGAAAGCGCATGTCGGCAGAGAACAGCAAGCCGGGTGCAATGCTGATGCCCTGGGATAAGGCGGCGCGGTGCAGCTTCAGCGTGTCCACATGCTCTGGCAGTTGAATCCACAGGAAGTAGCCGCCTTGAGGCTGAGAGACCCGGGTGCCGGGGGGAAAGTATTTCAGCACCATCAGGCGCACCTTCGCGAGGTTGTTCGCCAGGCTCAAACGAAGCCGCCGCAGGTGTCGATCAAAGCCGCCTTCCTCCAGGTACTCGGCCAGGGCCATTTGCGAGGGCACGGAGGTGGCCAGTGAACTCATCATCTTCAATCGCTGCACGGCGGGCGCAAAGCGGCCCGCAGCCGCCCAGCCCACCCGGTAGCCGGGGGCCAGGCACTTGGAAAACGAGCTGCAGTGCAACACCAGGCCTTCTCGGTCGAAAGCCTTGAGTGGCAAAGGGCGGGTGGCCCCGTGGTACAGCTCACCGTAGACGTCGTCCTCCACGACTGGCACGCCTGCTTGCGCGAGGGTTTGCACAATGGCTTGCCGGCGTGAGGTGGGCATCAGCGCCCCCAGCGGATTCTGGAAGCTGGGCATGAGCCAGCAGGCTGCCACACGGTGCTGGCTCAGCACCTCGTCCAGGCCGTCGGGGTCGATGCCCGATGTGGGGTCGGTCGGGATCTCAATGGCGCGCAGGTGCAGGCGCTCCAGTGCCTGTAGCGCGGCATAGAAGGTCGGGCTTTCGACCGCGACGACATCGCCAGGCTGGGTCACGGCTTGCAGGCATAGATTTAGTGCCTCCATGGCACCGTTGGTGATGATCGGATCGTCCGGGTTCACCACGATGCCCTGACGGATGTAGCGCGCCCGCAAGGCATCACGCAGTCGGGCGTTGCCTGCGGTGAGCTCGGCCGTCAGAGCCTGGGGCGCCAGGTGCCGCATGGCCCGCGCACCCGCCCGCGCGAGCCGATCAAGCGGAAAGAGCTCGGGGGCCGGAAAGGCCGATCCCAGGGGCACCACCTCCCGGTCTCGGGTGCTGTTCAACACTTCGAAGACCAGTTCACTGATCGCCACCGGCGTGCTTTCGGTTCGCACCTGTTCGGGCAGCGCTGGCCGCGCCTGGCCCTGCACAGGTCGGCACACGTAATACCCGGAGCGGGGCCGCGCTTCGATCAACCCTCGCGACTCCAGCAGGTAGTAGGCCTGGAACACCGTGGCGGCGCTCACCTGTGCCTGTGCACAGGCTTGGCGCACGGAGGGCAGGCGCTCGCCCGGACGCAGATGGCCATCGCGGATGCGCTGCTCCAGCGATTCGGCCAGTTGTTCATACAAGGTGCTCATGTCAGGTGCCGCGGCAATCTGATACGGTCATTTTTTCAGAATTCTGAGTATGGCGTATCAGCCTGATCTGGTCGAGCATTCGGGCATCTCATCCGGACCACTGCCATGAGCGAATCTCGACGCATCATTCCCATCCTGCCCGCCGCCTTGCCTGGTGTTGAAGCCGCCCACAAGGTGCAGACCCGCGCCACCAGCGGGCGTTTCACCCGCTGGCGCTGGGCCTCCTTGGCGGCCACGCAGCTGTTCTTTTTTGGCGTGCCCTGGTTGCAGTGGCATGGCCGACAGATGGTTCGCTTTGACCTGGAGGCGCAGCGTTTTTACCTGGGCAATCTGATCTTGTTGCCTCAGGACCTGATCTTCCTGACCGGTTTGCTGGTGTTTTGCGCCATGCTGTTGTTTGCCGTGACGAGCGTGGCGGGGCGACTCTGGTGTGGCTTCAGCTGCCCTCAAACGGTCTACACCGCGTTGTTCATGTGGATCGAACGGCAGTTCGAAGGGGACCGGTTCCGTCGCGTGAAGCTAGACCGTGCGCCCTGGTCATTTGACAAGCTTTGGCGCCGTGGCGGCAAGCAGGCGAGCTGGGTCTTGATCAGCCTGTGGACGGGCTTCACTTTTGTCGGCTGGTTCACCCCGATTCGGGAGATGGGCTTGGCGCTCGTCGATCGCGACCTGGGTTTCTGGAACGGCTTCTGGACGGTGTTTTACGCCGCGTTTTGCTACCTGAATGCCGGGCTGTTGCGAGAAAAAGTGTGCCTGCACATGTGCCCTTATGGTCGGTTCCAGGGCGCCTTGATGGACGTCGACACGCTGATCGTGGCGTATGACGTGCAACGTGGCGAACCGCGTGGCGCCCAGGCGCGTCAGGCAGGTGGTTGCATCGATTGCACGATGTGCGTGCAGGTCTGCCCTACGGGCATCGATATCCGCGATGGGCTGCAGGCGGCCTGCATCGCCTGTGGTCTGTGCATCGACGCCTGCGATGCCGTGATGGACAAGATCGATCAACCTCGCGGTCTGGTGCGCTTGGCCACGCAGCGTCAACTGGCGCAGGAGCTGGGCAGTGTGGCCACTCCTTGGGCGCGCCATCGGGTGCGGGTGTATGTCGCTTTGATGGCGGCTCTGCTGGGGGCATTGGTGTGGAGCGTGAGCGTACGTCCCGCTGTGCGGGTGGACGTGATCCGCGATCGCGGCGTCATGGCCCGCGTGGTGGAGGATGGCGCGGTCGAGAACGTGTACCGGCTGCAGCTGATGAATCAGACGGATCTGCCGCAGCGCATTGAGTTGGGCGTGGCCAGCCTGCACGGTGCAGTGGCCCAAGCGCGAACAGTGGTGCTCGGACCGGTCGAGGATCGTCAGGTGCATGTTTCGGTGCGACTCGATGCGCAGCAGGCCGCTCGCCTGGCGGGGCGCACGCTTGCCCTGCAATGGCAGGTGGCCAGCCGCAGCGATGAGGACAGCAGCCTGGTCAGCGAGCCCACCACCTTCATCGTGCCTCGATGATGGTCCCTCCGGGCTGTGGAGGGCGGGGCATCCTCAAGCCTGTTTCAGCAGATGCCGGCGGATCGCGGGCAAAGGGTCGCCCGCATCACAGGCCACCACATGGCGCAGGGGCATGCTGCGCAGCCAGGTGATCTGGCGCTTGGCCAACTGGCGCGTGGCGGCGATGCCCTTGTCCATCACCTCGCGCAGCACGGCGGGCTGGTCGAGGTCCAGGCCCGCATCCAGCGCCTCCCACACCTGGCGGTAACCCACACAGCGAATCGAAGGCAGGCCCACATGCAGGTCCGGGCGCAGGCGCAGGCGCTTGACCTCGTCGATGAACCCCGCCGCCATCATCTGCTCGAAACGCAGCGCAATGCGCTGATGCAGCCAGGCCCGATCGGTGGGCTCCAGCGACACCAGAATGGCGTCGTGCACCGGAGCCTGCTCGCTGCTGCGGGTATGGAAGGCCGACAGGGGGCGGCCGGTGCCGTGCCACACCTCCAGCGCGCGCTGGATGCGTTGGGTGTCGCCAGGCGCCAGGCGGGCGGCCGTGACCGGGTCCACCTTGGCCAGGTCTGCGTGCAGCGCGGTACTGCCCCGTGCAGCCATCTGTCCGTCGAGGACGGCGCGGATCACCGGATCGGCAGGCGGCAACTCATCCAGTCCTTCCAGCAAGGCCTTGATGTAGAGCATGGTGCCGCCCACCAGCAACGGGGTGCGCCCGCGTGCCCGGATCTCGCCGATCAGCCGGTGCGTGTCCTGCACGAAGCGCGCGGCGCTGTAGCTCTCGGTGGGGTCGAGGATGTCGATGAGGTGATGGGGCACCTGGGCCAGTTCGGCCTCACTGGGCTTGGCGGTGCCGATGTCCATGTCGCGGTAGATCAGGGCCGAGTCGACGCTGATGATCTCCAGATCGACCTCACGGGCCAGCGCCAGGGCCGCCGCGGTTTTGCCGCAGGCGGTGGGACCGGCCAGGATCCAGGTGGGGGGCTGAGGAGGGTTCAGGTTCAGGCTCATGCAGACCTCCGTGGCAGACCGTCACGTTGCACACGCCGCAGCGCCACCCAGGCGGTGCACACGCCGCCCAGGCCGATGCCCAGTGTCATGGGGTAGAGGGTGCCGGCCCAGCCTGGCAGCGAGGTCCACCATGACAGCACAGCCGCAATCGCAAAGGCCGTGCTGGCCAGCAGAAAGCCTGACAGCGCCGAGGCGGCGCCGGCCTGCTTGGGGAAGGCCGCCACCACACCGGTCTGCCCGCAGGGCTGGTGAATGCCATGGCCGATGGCGTAGAGCCACATGCCGGGCAGCAAGGCCGCAGGATGCACGCGCCAACCCAGGAAGAACTGTGCCCCGGCCACCAGCGCAATGCCCAGCCCGCCCGACAGCGACAGCCAGCCCCCGATGCGGATGGTGCGGATCAGCCCGATGCGGTGCAGGGCGCGCCGACACAAGAAGGTGCCGCCCAGGTAGGCCAGCGACAAGGACGCCATGAAAACGCCATACACGGTGCGGCTGGTTTGCAGCACGTCGATGAAGGCGAAGGCCGACAGCGCCAGGTACACGTACAGCCCGCCATAGGTGGACGAGGTGAGCAGGGTGTGGGCGCGGAAGGTGGGGTGCTTGGAGATCTGCCACCACTGGCTCACCAGCTTGAGCCAGGACTGCGGCGGCTGGCGCCGGTGCGCCGGCAGGGTCTCGGGCAGCTTGCGCCAGATGAACAGCAGGATCAGGCTGGAGAAGAGCCACAGCAGGGCCATGGTGGCTCGCCATCCGCCGAGGGTGGCGGCGATGGCACCGATGATTGGGCCCAGCAAGGCGAGGACCCCCAGCAGGCCCATGCCCTTGGTCATCACCTTGGCGCCTTCTTCAGGCGGGTACAGGTCGCGGATCATGGCGCGGCCACACACCACGGCGGCCGACAGGGTGGCACCCTGGGCGATGCGCGCCAGCAGCACCACGGACAGGTCGGGCGCGAAGGTGGCGGCGGCGCTGGCCAGGGCATACAGGCCCAGGCCCCAGCGCAGCACGGGCTGGCGCCCCACGCGGTCGGCCACCGGGCCCCACACCAGTTGCCCGATGCCAAAGGCCAGGATCAGCACCGACAGGGTCCACTGCACCTGGGGTGAGGTCAGCGACAGGGCACGCTGCATCTCCGGCAGGGCCGGCAGGTACATGTCTGTGCTGAGCGGCTGCAGGCCCGTCAACAGGCCCACGGCCATCACGGCCACCCACGCTGGCACAACTGGCGTGCCGCGGGTGTCAGGCTCAGAAGCGCTCATCAGGTCTCAGGAAACGCCATTGACCGACCGGCAGTTTGCCCAGGGTGACGCTGCCCATGCGCACGCGCTTGAGGCCCACCACCTTGAGGCCGACCTGCTCGCACATGCGACGGATCTGGCGCTTGCGGCCTTCACGCAGCACGAAGCGAAGTTGCTGCTCGTTCTGCCAGGACACCTGGGCGTGGCGCAGCTGACGGCCATCGAGCTCCAGGCCAAAACGCAGGCGCTCGATGGCTTCGGGCGGCACCACGGCCGAGACGTTCTCGGCGTCGGGTTCGGGCATGTACTCCACGCGCACCAGGTATTCCTTCTCCACGCCCGAGTCTTCACCGATCAGGTGCTTGGCGATGCGCCCGTCTTGCGAGAGCACCAGCATGCCGGTGGAGTCGATGTCGAGGCGGCCACAGGGGGCCAGGTGCTTGAGGTGACCGCGCGTCAGTTTGATCGGCATGCGGTCGTCGGCCCAGCGGTTCTCGGGCGTGATCAGCACGACGGCGGGCTCATAGCCGTCTTCGGCCTGGCCGCTGACATAGCCAATGGGCTTGTGCAGCAAGATGGTGACGCGCTCGGCCTGCTGCGTGCGGGCCAGCGGGTCGATGGTGACCTCGACGTCGGGGGGGACCCGGGTGCCCAGTTCGCTGACGATTTCGCCATTGACGCGCACCCAGCCGTGTTCGATCCACTCGTCGGCTTCGCGGCGCGAGGCCAGGCCCCGCTCGCTCATCAGCTTGGACAGGCGCACGCGACCGTCGTGGTCGACCTCGGCGGCGGCTGGCGCGGGCGCATGGCCTCGTGCGGGCTGCGTCGGGCGGGCGTCGGGGTGACGCGGGCGGTCGCCGGGGCCCATGGCGCGGCGGTCATCACGCCGCTCGTAGCGGCTGTCGGGGCGACCGTCGTCGCGCCGGGGGGGCGACTGGCGCTGCGGTGCGCGCTCGTCGTCACGGCGAGGGGCGCTTCCGAAGGGGGCGCTGCGGTCATCGCGGCGATCGTTGCGGACGTCACCTTGGCGCGGATCGCGGCGCGGGTCCTGGCGGTGGTCTTGAGCGCCGCGTTCGTCACGGGCCGGGCGGTTTTGCCATTCCCCACGGGGGGCATCGCCCTGACGCGGGTGGTCGCCACGAGTGGCGCGCTCGGGGTTGTACGGACGCGCCGGGCGTTCGTCGTGACCACGCGGGGCCGCAGGCGGCGGGGCTTGGCGGGCACGCGTAGCGGCTTCATCGCGGGCTTGCGCAGCTTCGGCCGCCGTCATGCGCTTGCGTGGGGCGGTGCCGCGCACGGGCGGCTTGCGGAAGGCGTCTGCGCCAGAGGGGGCGTCAGCCTGGGCGGGGGGGCGCAGGCTCAGTTTTTTACGTTCGGTCATATTCGGTTCCTGCCTGAGCGTCAGCGGCCGCGCAGGAAAAGCGCGTCAAGTTCGCGCAGGGTGAGCTGGCGCCAAGTCGGGCGACCGTGGTTGCACTGGTCGGCCCGTTCGGTGGCTTCCATGTCGCGCAGCAGCGCGTTCATTTCGGTGAGGGTGAGTTTGCGGTTGGCTCGCACGGCGCCGTGGCAGGCCATGGTGGCCAGCAGTTCGTGCTGGGCGCGTTGGATCACGTTGCTGGCGTCGAGCTGGGCCAGTTCGGCCAGCACCGAGCGCGCCAGGTCAACGCCATCGGCTTGTGTGAGCGCCATGGGGGTGGCACGGATGGCCAGCTTGCCCGGGCCGATGGCGTCCACATCCAGGCCCAGGGCCCGCAAGGCCTCGCGCTGGGTTTCGGCGGTGGCCATCTCTTGCGGCGTGGCGGCAAACACCAGCGGGATCAGCAGGGGCTGACTCTCCAATCGCTCGTGCGCCATCTGTGCCTTGAGGCGCTCGTAGACCACGCGCTCATGGGCGGCGTGCATGTCCACGATGATCAGGCCCTTGGCGTTTTCGGCCAGCACGTAGATGCCACCCACCTGGGCAATGGCGCGGCCCAGGGGCCATTCGTGGTCGTCGTCCAGCTTGTCTGGGCTGGCGCTGCTGGCGGGCCATGCGGTGTTCAGCCCACCTGCGGTGTGCTCTGCAGCGCCATCCGTCATGCCCTGAGATGCCGCCGGGTGCGTCACGCTCAAGGGCGGCAGGGCATCGACGGGTTCATCGTGGTCGGCGTTGGCCGTGTTGGCGGCCACCACGCGAGGCAGGTTCAGATTGGCAAAGGGGTCGATGCCCGTGCTGACGTGGGCGCTGGGGTTGCCTTGACCGCCGGTCGTGGGCCAACCCGCCCAGCGGCGCTCGGGGGCGCTGTCTTGTACGCGCGTCCAGGGCAGGGGGCTTTGCTGGTGCGTGGGGGTGGGCCATGCCACGGCGGGCGCTGCGGCGTCGGTTGCTGCGCCAAGCGTGGTTGCGTCGGTGGACGCCGTTGACGATGGGGCAGATGCGCCGACGCCGATGGGCGCCACATGCTGCGCATCGGCTTTCACCTGGCCGGCGCGTGACAAGGCCAGTGCGCTTTCGACCGCCTTGCGCACCGCCTGGTGCACCTCGCGCGAATCACGGAAGCGCACCTCGATCTTGGTCGGGTGCACGTTCACGTCCACGCGTTCGGGGTCGATTTCGATGAACAACACGTAGGTGGGCTGGCGCGAGCCGTGCAGCACGTCTTCATAGGCCGAGCGCACGCCGTGTGAGATCAGCTTGTCGCGCACATAGCGGCCGTTCACATAGCAGTACTGCCAGTCGGCACGTGAGCGGGCCGCATCGGGCAAACCGGCGCGGCCGTGCACGCGCATCGGCCCGATCTGCAGGTCCACTTCGCGGCTGGTGGCGATGAAGGTGTCGCCCAGCACGTCTTGCAGGCGCTGGCTGGCGCTGCCGGGGCGCAACTGCTCCACCAGCTTGCCTTCGTGCCACACGCTGAAGCCCACATCGGGGCGGGACAGCGCGTGGCGGCGCACCGATTCCAGGCAGTGCGCCAGCTCGGTGGGCTCACTTTTCAAAAATTTACGTCGGGCCGGCGTGCTGAAAAACAGCTCGCGCACCTCGACGCTGGTGCCCACGCTGCGGGCCGCCGGGTTCAGCTCGCCCGAGCGCGCATCCAGGCGGTGGGCATGGGCATCGTCTGCCGTGCGGCTGGCAATGGAGGCGTCGGACACCGAGGCAATGGCCGCCAGGGCCTCGCCCCGAAAACCCATGGTGCCCACGCTTTCCAGGTCTTCCAGCGAGCGGATCTTGGAGGTGGCGTGGCGGCGCAGCGCCAGGGGCAGCTCTTCGAGCGGAATGCCGCAGCCATCGTCTTCCACCAGGATCTGGCGGATGCCGCCGGCCATCAGCTTGACGGTGATCTGGCTGGCGCCAGCGTCCAAGGCGTTGTCGACCAGTTCGCGCACGACCGAGGCCGGACGCTCGACCACTTCGCCAGCGGCAATCTGGCTGATCAGCTCGTCGGGCAGTTCACGGATGTGGCGGCGAGGGCGCAACTCACCGGCCCCAGAGGCTTGCACATCTTCGGACAAGGGGGCGCGGGCGGGCTCTTGCGTCATCCCCGTATTGTAGGAGGCGGGGCCTGCTTCCCGAGGGGGTGTCATGAATCGCCCTGATAATCCGGCGCCATGGAACTCGTTCACTTTCTCATCAATTTCATCCTGCACGTCGACAAGCACCTGGCGGAGTTCGTGCAGAACTACGGCATGTGGGTGTACGCCCTGCTGTTTCTGATCGTGTTCGTGGAAACCGGTCTGGTGGTGATGCCCTTTTTGCCGGGTGATTCGCTCCTGTTCGTGGTGGGCGCCCTGGCGGGCACCGGCGCCATGAGCCTGCCGGTGGCGATGGGGGTGTTGCTGGTGGCGGCCATTGCCGGCGACCAGCTCAACTACACGATTGGCCGCTACATTGGACCAAAGGTGTTCCAGTGGGAGGATTCGCGTTGGTTCAACCGCAAGGCTTTCAACGCGGCCCACAACTTCTACGAGAAGCACGGCGGCATCACCATCATCCTGGCCCGCTTCATGCCGTTCATCCGCACCTTTGCGCCCTTCGTGGCCGGTGTGGCCGAGATGAACCGCGCCACCTTCACCGCCTACAACGTGGTCGGCGCGCTGATCTGGGTGGTGGGCCTGACCACGGTGGGTTACCTGTTCGGTAACCTGCCGTTTGTGCAGCAGCACCTGAGCAAGATCATCTGGGCGCTGATCCTGATCCCGGGCCTGATCGCCCTGTTCGGTGCCTGGAAGGCCAGCCGGCAAGAGCGCACGGCAGCCTGACGCCCACCTGCAGCCCACCAACGACAACGGCCCGTCAGGGCCGTTGTCGTTTCCGAGCTACGTGGAGGCTCACATCGCGCTGCCGCGTGCCAGTGGGGGATTGCGTTCGAAGTAGCGGGAGATGCCTGCCATCAGGGCGTCGGCCAGCTCGTCCTGGTAGGCATCGTCCTTGAGTTTGGACTCTTCTTCCGGGTTGGTGATGAAGCCGGTCTCCACCAGGATGGACGGGATGTCCGGGGCCTTCAGCACCGCAAAGCCCGCCTGTTCGACGCGGGGCTTGTGCAGCCGCCCGACCTTGCCCAGGTGACCCAGCACCGCCGAGCCCAGCTTGAGGCTGTCCTTGATCTGCGCCGTGGTGGACATGTCGAGCAAGGTGCGCATGATGGCCGCGTCTTTGGCCTTGATGTTCATGCCGCCCACCAAGTCGGCGGCGTTTTCCTTCTTGGCCAGCCAGCGCGCTGACGCGCTCGAAGCCCCGTTTTCTGACAGCACGAACACTGAAGCGCCACGCGCTTGCGGGTTGGTGAAGGCATCGGCGTGGATCGAGACGAACAGGTCGGCCTGCACGCGGCGGGCCTTGTTGACGCGTTCGTGTAGCGGCACGAAGTAGTCGGATTCGCGGGTGAGCATGGCGCGCATGCCCGGTGTGGCGTTGATGCGGTTGCGCAGCTTTTGCGCGACGGCCAGCACGACGTTCTTCTCATACAGGCCGCTGGGACCGATGGCGCCGGGGTCTTCGCCGCCGTGGCCGGCATCGAGCGCCACGATGACCAGCCGTTGGGCACTGGCGCGTGGGTTGCCGGTCACCACCTTGCGCTCAGGTGCCTTGTCAGCGGGGCGCGGGGCAACCTTGGCCACAGCCTTGTCTTGCGTCTTGCCGTGGAGCGAGCCGATGAACTCGTCGAGCGCGTCGTTCATGGCGGCCGCAGCCTGCTCGGAGTTGCCCGCTTCCGGCGCGGCGGGTGGGGCTGGCATCGCAGGGGGCTTCGCCGTGACTGCTGGCGGCGTGCTGGGTGCCGACATGTAGGCGCCGGGGCTGGTGCTGGCGGGGGGCTTGGCGGGGGGGGCAGGGAGCGGAGGCAGGTTGGCGCTGCGTTGCAGAGCCACCACCGGGTCACTGTCGTGGGTGGGGTAGAGGTCAAACACCAGCCGGTGCTGGTAGGCCGCCACGGGCGCCAAGCCAAACACCTGTGGCTTGGTGTGCTGCTTGAGGTCCAGCACCAAGCGGACCACATTGGGCTTGTTCTGGCCCACGCGCACGCCCGCGATGAAAGGGTCGTCCGAGCGAACCTTGCTGACCAGCTCCTTGATCTGCGCGCTCAGGGCCAGGCCTTCGATGTCGATGACCAGTCGGTTGGGGTGCTCGACTGCGAAGAAGTTGGCGTTGAGCGCGGTATCTGATTCCAGCGTGACGCGGGTGTAGGCATCGGCTGGCCAGACGCGCACAGCCACCAGATCGGCCCCCCAGGCCAGTTGCTGAGGCCCCAGCCACAGCACCACGGCGCCACCCAGCGATTGCTGCAGCAGCTGACGGCGAGAAGAGGAGGTCATTGGATCCCTTTTCGCAAGGCCTCGCCCGTGGGGGTGAGGGCTTGCAGGCGCACGTCTCGGCGTGTGTCGGAGACGGGGGTGAGGTGCAGGCGCAGATCGGGACGTGGAAGCAGGCCGGCCGCTTGCTCGGGCCATTCGGCCAGCTTCAGGCCCGGCGCCGCGAACAGGTCGCGAAAGCCGGCGTCTTCCCACTCCTGCGGGTCGTTGAAGCGGTAGAAGTCGAAATGGTGAACCTGGATGCCACCGGCGGCCTCATGCGGCTCTACCACCGCATAGCTCGGGCTCTTGATTCGGCCTTCGACCCCCAGCGCACGCAGCAGGTGGCGCGTGAAGGTGGTCTTGCCTGCACCCAGTGTGCCATGCAGCTCGATGTACACCGTTTGCCCTTGAGAGAGCAAGGGGCGCAGGCCCTCGGCCAGACGCTCGGCCATGACTTGGCAGTCGCTTTCATCCGACCACTGGAAAGCGTCGGCTTGAGAAGGGGGCGAACTTGCTACGATCGACACATGCATCCTGAACTTCAGTCACCCTTGGCAGACGAGCACCGCCTGCAGGCCGATCCTGCCGAGGTCATGGCTCAACTGCGCCAATGGGCGACAACATTGGGATTTTCTCAGATTGGCGTAGCCAGTGTGGATTTGTCAAGTGCCGAGCCGGGTTTGCTGGCCTGGTTGGCGCGTGGTTTCCACGGTGAAATGCACTACATGGCCAGTCATGGCCTCAAACGCGCGCGCCCGGCCGAGCTGGTGCCAGGCACGGTGCGCGTCATCACGGCCCGCATGGATTACCTGCCGGACAGCGTGGCCGCCGAAGGTTGGCAAGCGGTGGAGTGGGCGCGCCTGCAATGCCCCGACGCGGCTGCGGTGTCCATGTACGCCCGCGGTCGGGACTATCACAAGGTGCTGCGCGCCCGTCTGCAAAAGCTGGCCGATCAGCTGGCCGGCTTGCTCGGGCCGCTGGGCTACCGGGTCTTCACCGACTCGGCCCCGGTGCTGGAGGTGGAACTGGCCAGCCGCAGCGGCGTGGGTTGGCGGGGCAAGCACACGCTGTTGCTGTCGCGCGAGGCAGGGTCCACCTTTTTCTTGGGCGAGATCTATGTGGACGTGCCCTTGCCCCTGACCGAGCCGGTCACGGCGCACTGCGGTGCCTGCCGTTCGTGCATGGACCTGTGCCCCACCCAGGCCATCGTGGGCGAGCGGCAGGTGGATGCACGGCGTTGCATCTCTTACCTCACCATCGAGCACGACGGCCCGATTCCGGCCGAGCTGCGGCCCTTGATGGGCAACCGCATCTACGGCTGTGATGACTGCCAGCTGGCGTGCCCATGGAACAAGTTCGCACAGCGCGCCCGCGTGCCTGACTTCGATGTGCGCCCGGCCTTGAGCGACCCAACCCTGCTGCAACTGTGGCAGTGGGACGAAGCCACCTTCTTGCGCCTGACCGAGGGCAGTCCGATCCGGCGTATTGGCCATGCACGCTGGCAACGCAACATCGCGGTGGCGATGGGCAATGCGCTGGCCGCGTGGCGTGATCTTGAGCTCACGGCCGACGAGGCCCGTTTGCGTGCGCAGATGGTGCAGGCCCTGCAAGCCTGGCTGGACACCCCGACGGTGACCGGGGAGGCCCAGGCGCAGGTGGCAGAGCATGTGCACTGGGCCTTGGCCCAGCAACACGCCCCGCGGTGAGGCCCGATCAGCTGTTGACCAGCACGACCTTGCCGCGCACCTGACGGGTGCCCATCAGCGCAAAGGCTTCCTTCAGCTGCGACATGGGCAGCTTGTGCTCGATGACGGGCTTGATCTTGCCTTCCATGTACCAGGCGGCCAGCTGCATCAGGCAGGCGGCGTTGGCCTGCGGTTCGCGGCGGGCAAACTCGCCCCAGAACACGCCCGAGATGGATGCGCCCTTGAGCAGGGCCAGGTTCAGCGGCAAGGTGGGGATGGTGCCGTTGGCAAAGCCCACCACCAGCAGGCGACCGCGCCAGCCGATCGAGCGGAAGGCCTGCTCGGTGAGGTCGCCGCCGACCGGGTCGTAGATCACGTCCGGGCCCTTGCCTTCGGTGAGGGTCTTGAGCTCATCGCGCAGGTTCTGCGTGGTGTAGTTGATGGTGGCGTCCGCCCCCAGTTCCTTGCACAGCGCGCACTTCTCGTCGGTGGAGGCAGCAGCGATCACCTTGGCGCCAGCGGCCTTGGCGATCTGGATGGCCGCGGTGCCCACGCCCCCGGCGGCGCCCAGCACCAGCACGGTCTCGCCAGCCTTCAGGGCCCCACGGTCCATCAGGCCGTGGTAGGTGGTGCCATAGGTGCACAGGAACGCGGCCCCATCTTCAAACGAAAATGCTGGGGGCAGGGGCATCAGCACCGCTGCCTTGGAGAGGGTGTGCGTGCCAAAACCGCCCGTGCCACCAAAGCCGGCCACGTGGCTGCCCACGCTCAGGTGCTTGACGCCTTCGCCCACGGCTTCGACGACTCCTGCGAATTCGGCGCCCGGCACGAAGGGCAGGGGCGGCTTCATCTGGTACTTGCCTTGCACGATCAGCAGGTCGGGGAAGTTCAGGCTGGCGGCCTTGATGGCCACGCGCACTTCACCCGGGCCGGGCTCGGGCGTGGGCGAGTCTTGCCAGGTCAGGGCATCAGGGCCGCTCAGTTCGTTGCAGATCCAGGCTTGCATGTGTGAAGGTCTCCGAGGGTCGAGGTGCCCTGAACCGTGGGTTACAGGGCGTTCTTGTCAAAGGTGTTGCACTGCTTGATGTCGCCAGTGTCCATGCCGCGCTTGAACCAGGTCATGCGCTGCTCGCTGGTGCCGTGTGTGAAGCTTTCAGGGGACACGGCGCCCCCGCCCTTGCGCTGCAAGGTATCGTCGCCAATCTGAGCGGCGGCATTGAGGGCTTCCTCCACATCGCCGCTTTCGATGATCTGACGGCTGTTTTGCGCGTGGTGGGCCCACACGCCGGCATAGCAGTCGGCCTGTAACTCCAGGCGCACGCTCATGGCGTTGTACTGGGCCTCGCTCAGGCGCTGGCGCATCTGGTCCATCTTGGCCGAGGTGCCCACCAGGTTCTGCACATGGTGGCCCACTTCGTGCGCGATCACATAAGCCTGCGCGAAGTCGCCGGGCGCGCCCAGACGCTGGTGCATCACGTCGAAAAAGTCGAGGTCCAGGTAGACCTTGTTGTCCCCCGGGCAGTAGAAGGGGCCCATGGCCGACTGGCCGGTGCCGCAGGCCGTGGGCACAGCACCGCGAAACAGCACGAGTTTCGGGTCCTGATACTGACCACCGGCTTGCTGAAACAGCACGCGCCAGACGTCCTCGGTGTCGGCCAGGATGGTGCGCACGAAGCGGGTCTCTTCGTCGTTGGCGGGCGGGGCGTTCGGGTCGGGCGCGCTGACGGTGGGGCCGCCCCCCCCGCCCAGTAGATTGAGCACCGTCATGGGGTTGATGCCGAGGAAGTAGCTCGCCACCAGCGCAATGGCCACGCCGCCCAGCCCCAACTTGCCGCCGCCCAAGCCGCCAGAGCGACCGCTGCTTCCCCGGACGTCTTCGACGTTGTCGCTTTCTCGGTTGCCTTGCCAGCGCATGATGCGGTCCTCTCGGGGTGAACGTGTCGCGAAGTGCCTGCATGGCATGGTAGCAGCGGCGACCTAGAATCCACAGCCCGGTTCTGCCTTGCGGATCGACGGCGGCACTTTCTTTCTGGCCCCATCCTGACCATGTCGTTTTTGTCCGTTTTCAGCTCCTCAGTCACTTCGTCAGCAGCAGGGACCGACCGCCTGGCCATGCCCACCCGCTGGCTGTGGCTGGTGGCGCTGGCCTCGCTCGCCTGGCGTGGCTGGATGGCCGCCGTGATGCCCCTGACGGGGGACGAGGCGCTGTTTTACTGGTGGGCACGCTTTCTGGACTACGGCTACTACGATCATCCGCCGATGGTGGCGTGGTGGATTGCCGCGATGCGGGCCGTGCTGGGCGACGCCGAGTGGGCCATCCGCATGCCAGCGGTGCTCTTGCCGCTGGGGGTGGGCTGGGCGCTGTGGTGGGCCTGGTCGCCTGTCAGCCGCGAGCGCGCGGCCTGGGCGATCTTGCTGTACTGGCTGGCCCCGATCAACTGGCTCAATGCCCTCATTGCCACCGACTCGCCTTTGATCCTGTGGGCGGCTTGGTCCACGGCAGCCCTGGTGCGTGCCGAACAGGCCGCCGACCGAGGGCGCTCGGCCTGGGGGCTGTATGCGCTCAGCGGCCTGTTCATCGGCCTGGCTTTCCTGTCCAAGTACTTTGCCGTTCTGCTGGGCATGGCCTTTGTCGTGTACTTCGCCGCGTTTGCGCGGGCCCGCTGGCGCGGTCTGGTGCTGATCGTGCTGTGTGCCTTGCCGGCGGTGGCGGTGAACGTGGTGTGGAACCTGCAGCACTGCTGGACCAACATCATGTTCAACCTCTTCAACCGCACCGAAGGCTCGGAGGGGTCGCCTGCCAACGTGGGGGTGTACCTGGTCATGATGGCCTACCTGATCAGCCCGGTGTTGCTGTGGCTGGGTTGGCGGCATCGCGGTGCGTGGCGTCAGGGTCTCAAGGGACAGGCCTTGCTGGCCTGTGCGGCCCTGGTGCCGCTGACGCTGTTCGGCCTGCTCGCCTTCAAAAAGGAAATCGGTCTGCACTGGGTGATGGGTTTTTACCCCTTCCTGTTCGTGATGTGGGCCTGGGTCTTGCCGGTGCCTGCCTTGCGCACGGCGGCTCGCGGCTTGGGTGTGTTCCTGGCCTTGCACCTGCTGGCGGCAGGTGGGGCCGCGCTCTCGGACCTGAGCCAGTGGCAGCGCATGAAGTCACACGTCCGGGTCATCGACAAGAACTACCACCGATTCGTCGAGGCGGCCCGCGCCGAAGCGATGGTCAAACAGGTGCAGGCGCCCGGTGTGGTGCTGGCGTCGAATGCCTATTCGGCGGCGTCGATTTTTGGTTATGCGGCGGGCCACCATGTGCCGGTGCTGGGCATCGGCGGCAAGCACGCGCGTCAAGATGACCTGATCGTGGACTACGCCGCGCTGGAGGGCCAGACCATCCGTGTCATGGCCACCCGCCAGCTGTCGCTGGACGACTACCGGGGGTTCTTCGATTCGGTGCGGCTGCTGACCTTCCAGCAAGATGGCGCGACCTTCTATGCGCTGGAGGGCGTCAACTTCTCGTATGCGGCCTACCGTGAGCAGGTGATGGCCGAGGTCAACCGCCGTTACTACGCTTTCCCGTCGTGGTTGCCGGTGTGGGGGTGCAGTTTTTGCCAGCGCTATTGCGGGGCCGATCGCTGCACGCCGTGAGTGGTTTTTGACGCGGGGCCACCTGAACGGGGGGCGTAGAATCGGCGCTCTCCTTCTGCCCTGAGGCCAATGTGAGCGATATGTCTGCTGTGTCTGAATCGTCCCTGCCCGTCGTCATCGTCGGTGCCGGTCTGGCTGGTTTGACCGTGGCCCTGCACCTGGCAGAAACGCAGCCCGTGATCGTGCTGGCCAAGCGCGAGATGCACGAGGCGGCCACCGCCTGGGCCCAAGGCGGCATCGTGGGCGTGCTGGGCAGCGATGACAGCATCGCCTCCCATGTCAAGGACACCCAGGAAGCCGGTGGGGGCCTGGTGGACGAGCACACGGCCGAGTTCATTGCCCGCCACAGCGCCGAGGCCATCGAGTGGCTGGTGGAGCGCGGTGTCCCGTTCTCGCCCGACCCGACCGGCCCCTTGGGGCTGCACCTGACGCGAGAAGGCGGCCATGCCGTGCGCCGCATCGCCCACGCGGCCGATGCCACGGGCAAGGCGATCCACGATGTGCTGCTCGACGAGGTCAAACGCCACCCCAACATCACCTTGCGCGAGAAGTGGATGGCGATCGACCTGATCACCGACCGCCACCTCAAGAAGAATGCGGTGGAGCCGGGTGCTGTGCCCCGCTGTCACGGTGTGTACGCGCTCGACATCGAAACCCACCGTGTGGAGACCCTGGTGGCCTCGGCCGTGGTGATGGCCACCGGCGGTGTGGGCAAGGTCTACCGCTACACCAGCAACCCGGACACATCGACCGGAGACGGCATTGCCATGGCCTGGCGCGCCGGTTGCCGGATTGCGAACATGGAGTTCATCCAGTTCCACCCCACCTGCCTGTACCACCCGCAAGAGCGCAGCTTCTTGATCACCGAAGCGCTGCGTGGCGAAGGCGCGTTTTTGCGCCTGCCCGATGGCACGCGCTTCATGCCCGAGCACGATGAGCGCGGCGAGCTGGCCCCGCGTGACATCGTGGCCCGCGCGATCGACTTCGAGATGAAGAAGCATGGCCTGGATCATGTCTGGCTGGATGCCACGCACCTGGGCGAAGATTTCCTCAAAGAGCATTTCCCGACCATCCATGCACGCTGCCTGTCACTGGGCATCGACATCGCCAAGCAGCCCATTCCGGTGGTGCCGGCCGCGCACTACACCTGCGGTGGCGTGGTGACCGACCTGCATGGCCGCAGCGACTTGCCGGGGCTGTACGCCGTGGGTGAGACCACCTACACCGGCCTGCACGGCGCCAACCGTCTGGCCAGCAACTCGCTGCTGGAGTGTGTGGTGCTGGGCCGCACCTGTGCCGAGGACATCACCCAGCAGATCCCGATCAGCGCGCCGAAGGTGTCGGGTTGGGACGAAAGCCAGGTGTCGGATGCCGACGAAGAGGTCGTCATCTCCCACAACTGGGACGAGCTGCGCCTGGTGATGTGGAACTACGTGGGCATTGTGCGCACGACGCGCCGCCTGGAGCGGGCACTGCACCGCATCAAGCTGCTGCGCCACGAGATCGACGATTACTACGCCGCCTTCCGCGTGACGCGCGACCTGCTGGAGCTGCGCAACCTGGTCGATTGCGCCGAACTGATCGTGCGCTCGGCCCTGTCACGCCAGGAAAGCCGCGGCCTGCACTTCAGCCGCGACTATCCGCGTACGCTGCCAGTGAGCTTTCCCACCATCTTGAGCAAGAAGTCCAAGAAGAAGGACGCTTGGTTGCCTTGATCAGCCGCCGATGCGCTCGAGTACGCGCAGCGAGAAGTCCACGGCCTTGACGTCCTTGGTCAGCTTGCCCACCGAGATGCGGTCCACGCCGGTGGCGGCGATGTCGCGCAACTGGTCCATGGTGACGCCGCCCGAGACTTCGAGCAGCGCGGCGCCTTGGGCCACTTCGTCGTTGATGCGCACGGCATCGCGCATCATCTCGTTGCTGAAGTTGTCCAGCAGCACGCTGACGGCGCCGGCAGCCAGCGCTTCACGCAACTGGTCAAGCGTTTCCACTTCCACCTGAATCGTGATCTGCTCGCGCAGCGGTGAGGCTTGCGCGGCGACCAGGGTTTGCGCGTTCTTCAGCGCGGCGGTCACGCTGCCGGCGGCGGCAATGTGGTTTTCCTTGATGAGGATGCCGTCGTACAGGGCCAGGCGCTGGTTGGCGCCACCGCCCACGCGCACGGCGTACTTTTGCGCCAGACGCAGGCCGGGCAAGGTCTTGCGGGTGTCGAGCACCACGCAGCCACGCGGGTTGGGCGAGGCGCCTTCGATGGCCTGCATGTGGCGGTGGGTGAGGGTGGCCACGGCCGACAAGGTTTGCAGGAAGTTGATGCCGGGGCGCTCGGCCGTCAGCATGGCGCGGGCATCGGCCTCGATCAGGCAGACCTCGGTGTTGGCGGCCATCAGGGCGCCCTCGTTGTAGGCCCACTGGATGTGAGCCGTCGGATCGAGCTGGAACAGGCAGGCTTCGAACCAGTCGCGGCCACACAGCACGGCTTCTTCGCGCACCAGCAGGCGGGCCTTCACGCGCTGGTGGGCGGGCACCAGCTGCGCTGTCCAGTCGCACACGCCCACGTCTTCGAACAGGGCGTCGCGCACATTGCGCTCACGGGCTTCTTGCAGGGTTTCGTTGTGGTCGAACATGGGGCAAGTGGGAGAAGGTGGCTGGGTGAATCAGGCCGCGCCGATGTTGGGCACGAAGCCCTGGGCGGGTTTGGCGATGGCGGCAGGGTTCTTTGCGACGAAGTCGAGCATGCGGTCGATGCAGCCGTGGGCCTTGACGCGGATGTCTTCGGGAACGGTGATTTCGCCGGTGCCTTTTTCCAGACAGTCGAGCACGCCTTGCAGGGCGTTCATCGCCATCCAGGGGCAGTGCGCGCAGCTCTTGCATGTGGCGCTGTTGCCCGAGGTGGGTGCTTCGATCAGCACCTTGTTGGGTGCCAGCTGGCGCATGCGGTGCAGGATGCCGTTGTCGGTGGCCACGATGAACTCGGGCGCATCGGACTCGACCACGGCCTTGAGCAACTGCGAGGTCGATCCCACCACATCGGCCTGGGCCACGACGCTTTCGGGCGACTCGGGGTGCACCAGCACCAGGGCTTTGGGATGGTCCTTCTTCAACAGATCCAGCTCCAGGCCCTTGAACTCGTCGTGCACGATGCAGGCGCCGTTCCACATCAGCATGTCGGCCCCGGTTTCCTTCTGGATGTAGTGACCCAGATGGCGGTCGGGGGCCCAGAGGATCTTCTCGCCCTGGTCCTTGAGGTGCTTGACGATGGCCAGCGCACACGAGCTGGTCACCATCCAGTCGGCGCGGGCTTTGACGGCGGCACTGGTGTTGGCGTACACCACCACCTTGCGGTCCGGGTGGGCATCGCAGAACTTGATGAAGTCTTCGGCCGGGCAGCCGAGGTCGAGCGAGCAGGTGGCGTCCAGGTCGGGCATCAGCACGCGCTTGCCGGGGCTGAGGATCTTGGACGACTCGCCCATGAACTTCACGCCCGCCACGATCAGGGTCTGGGCGGCATGGTCACGGCCAAAGCGGGCCATCTCCAGCGAGTCGGACACGCAGCCGCCGGTTTCCATGGCCAGGTCCTGCAGGTCGCCATCGACGTAGTAGTGCGCAACGAGCACGGCGTTTTGCGCCTTGAGCAGCTCCTTGATGCGGGCCTTGACGCGGGTTTTTTCGTCAGGTGCCAGGGGCGCGGGGACCTTGGCCCATGCGTGGGCGGTGCAGGTGGCGCCGCTGGCGTCCTGCAGGTCGTAGTCGTATGAAACGGGGGCGGTGGGGGTCATGGTCGGTGTCGTCTCGTGAACGGTTTGGACGCGAAAGGGCAATGCCAGGCTGGGCCTTGCCAAGGGGGTCAAGTGTGTCGGCTGCGTCGGCGTTTGTCGAGCCAGGCCACGATTTCACATGACAGCCACACGGTGAAAAACGCAAACAGGATGTCACTGAAAAAATGCCCACCTTGCAGCATGCGGCCCAGGCCAACGATGCCGCCTGTCACGATGCCGATGAGCAGCCAGCGGCGGCGCCACAGCGGGCCACAGGTCAGGCCCAGGCTCATCAGCCAGAAACCCGCGGCGGCATGGCTGCTGACGAAGCTGCGGTTGCGCTCGGGTGTCTTGCCTTGCACGAAGGGGCCTTGGTAGGTGTCGGTACCGCCAAACTCGACCACCTGGACCGGGCGCGGCCGCCCCATTTGGTTCTTGAAGATGCCTTCGATGATCAGGCCAGGACCCAGCAGGCCACAGACCACGGCCACCGTGGCCAGATGACGCCACGAACCGCCTGCGCGCTGGGCCAGGCTATGTTCACCCTGCTTGGCAAAGTGGCGAACCAGCAGAGGGGCCAGCAGGGCATACAGGGCCAGCGCGATCACCAGGGCGCGTCCGATCCAGGGCGTCCAGTCATACAGCGCGATCACCACCGGGTGGTTGCGGTGAAAAAAGCCCAGCTCCGGGTCGTAGTAGCGGGCCGAAATCAGCAGGTCCAGCCCTGGGAGCTTGGCAAACAGGGCCAGTGCGAAGAAGAGCAGGGCCCAGATGAGGTGGGTGAGTCGCAGCAGGCTGACCTCGTCATGCGAGACGGGGGCGGTTGTTCGGCGGAGGTGCTCAGTCATCTTGGCGAGGTGCGGTCTGGGCGTCGGCGGGGCGTTGACCGTAGCCGAGGAAGCCGCGCAGGAAGAAGGCGTGCAACTCCACGGAGCGGTCTGGCCCCACCGGCACGCGGGTCGAGGCCATCAGGCGGGCGGTGGCAAAGCGGCTGGTGATGTGGGTCGGCTCGCGCTGGCTGGTGACCAGCATGACGTCGGCGCCCATCTGGTCCGGCAGGCTGTGGGTGATTTCGTAGTGGTTGTTGCGTGTGCCTTGCGGGTTCCAGTACAGCGTGCGGACGCGGTGGTTGCGCCAGTGGTAGGCCGCATGGGTGATCAGCAAGCGCTGGTCGGTCAGCACAGGCAGGCCTGCAGTCGTCGGGTCCTGGATGGCAGGCGTGAGTTGCTGGAAGGCAGTGTCCCAGCCCCGCATGCGCACCAGCACATCGAGTTTGGACGGCAGGGTGGGGCCGACGATGTCGCGCAGGTGCAGCACGGCCGAGGTCAGCACGATGTTGCTCAGCAGCACGGCCACGAGCCATCCATTGGGGCGCGTGTCGGCCAGCCGTGCCAAGGGGGGGCTCAGGCGGGCGGCAATGATCATGCAGAAGCCGACCATGGACGGTGCGGCCCAGTTGACGTGCGCATCGGCGTGGAAGGCCTGCACGAGGGCGATCAGCTGCAGCGGCAGGCTGAGGGCCCACAGGAAGCGGAAACTCGATTCCGACGCCAGGTAGTACGGCGAGTTGCGGGCCGCCACCTTGCGAGGGGTGGCCACTTCGTCAGGCATCACGGCCGGGCGGGTATCGTCCATGATGGTGGTGGGGGCCCACTGGCTGGCGGGCACGGACACCATCTGGCTGTCGCTCGCTTGGGGTTGCCCGCGACGGCGACGCAGCCACCAGCCAGCCAGCACGGCCACGGGGCCAAGCATCAGGATCTGTCCCAGGGCGAAGACCAGCGCCGGTTCGAAGCCGCCACGGCGGGTGGACTGGGTGGTCAGCTCGGCGGTGTGCTGCAGGGTGGGGAAGCCGTTGTGCGCGTTCCACCAGAGGTTGGGCGCCAGCAGGGCCAGCGCAATCGCGATGGTCACCCAGGGGCCGATGCGCAAGAGGCCGCGGCGTGGGCCGTGGATGCCCCACAGCGCCCACACCGCCGTGACGGCAAAGGCCGCCATCGTGTACTTGCTCATCAGGCCCAGTCCGCAGACCACGCCCAGGGCCACCCAATAGCGAAGGCGGTCGGTGACCTGCGCACGCCACAGCATCCAGCCGGCCAGCGTCCAGCACAGGATCAGCGGGGCGTCGGTGCTGGCGAACATGCCCATCAATCCCACGGTGGGGATGGTGGCGAACAGGGCCGCAGCGACCACGCCGGTGCGCACGCCACTGCTGGTGGGCCACAGGGCCCGCGCAAAGCCGACCATGGCCAGCGCGGCCACGGGGTAGAGCAGCATCACCAGCAGTTTCACGCCCAGCACGCCGTTGCCGAACAGCTGGGTGCTCAGCCAGATCAGCACGGCGATCATCGGGGGCTTGGAGTAGTAGCCCCAGGACAGGTCTTGCGCCCAGTCCCAGTACTGGGCCTCGTCAAAAAACAGCGAGATGCCCGAGAACTGCACCACCCACACGCGGTAGAGGAACAGCGCGGCCAGGAAGGCCAGCAACAGGCCCAGGGACGGACCGCACAGACGCGGCCAGCGCGAGGCGGGGCGAGAGGGGCGGCGTGGGGAGGCGAGGGTGCTGCGGCTCATGGGCATCAATCCTGATGGTGCCAGGCCTGGTCGGCGTCTTGGGGAGGCACGTGGCTGGTGTGGTACGGCGCGATCTCACCGCGGTTGTAGTAGATGCGGATCAGCAGTTCGGCGATCACGCCGGTGGTCAGGAACTGCAGGCCACCGAGCACGCAGAAGAAGCCCAGCCACAGCAGGGGGCGGCCGCCGATGTCTTGACCGCTGATCTTGAGCGCGGCCAGATAGGCCAGGATCAGGCCACCGATCAGGCTCACGCCCAGGCCGACGCCGCCGAAGAAGTGGCCCGGGCGGCTGGCAAAGCGCAGGAAGAAGTTGACCGACAGCAGGTCGAGCACCACGCGCAGGGTGCGCGAGATGCCGTACTTCGATTCACCGTGGGCACGGGCATGGTGGCTGACCGGCTCTTCGGCCATGCGGGCCGGCGAGGTGACGGTGGCCATCCAGGCAGGAATGAATCGGTGCATTTCACCGTACAGGCTCACGCGCTTGAGCACGCTGGCGCGGTATGCCTTGAGGCTGCAGCCCAGGTCCTTGAACTCCAGTTGCGTGATCTTGCGGATGATGCGGTTGGCGATCTTGGAGGGCACCTTGCGCAGCCACAGGCCGTCCTGGCGGTTCTGGCGCCAGCCGGCCACCAGGTCCAGGTCTTCCTTGAGCAGACGGGCCACCAGCTTGGGAATGTCCTTGGGGTCGTTTTGCAGGTCGCCGTCGAGCGTGACGATGACATCACCGCGCGAGGCGTCGATGCCGGCCTGCATGGCGGCGGTCTGGCGGAAGTTGCGCCACAGGTGGATGGGGCGCACGTGCGGGCCGCGCAGACGGGCCTGTTCATCCAGCTTTTCGCGGGTGCCGTCGCGGCTGCCATCGTTGACGAGCAGCAATTCCCACTCGAAGGGGTAGTTGCCCAGGGCCTCGTGCACGGCCGTGACAAAGGGCTCGACGCTGTCGATCTCGTTGTACATCGGCACGACGATGGAGAGGCGGTGCGAGGGGACGTCGGTCAGGACGTCGCCCGAGACGGTGGTGAAGGTGGTCATGGTGCGATTTTCCAGCATATGGAGGGATTCGGCTCAGGGCAGGTGGCGCGGGGGGCGCTCGCTCTGAGGCGATCGGGCAGAGGGAAGGTGGCTGAGCAGCCAGGCCAGGGCGCCGGCAAACACGGCGCACAGCAGAAAACAGACGTGCAGGGCGAGGGCCGCGCTCACGGCCAGGGCCAGCGCCGGCGAGTGGGCGCTGAGGTGCGCAGCCATGCCGGCCCAGACGCCCGCTTCGTAGGTGCCAAAACCGGCAGGGCCCTGCAGGGGCACGACGGCGGCGAGTTCGCCCCCCAGCGCACCTGCCCAGGCGGTGCCCCAGTTGCTGCCGCTGATGGCTGACAGCAGGAAGGCGCCGGCCGCCAGCTTGACGCTCCAGTTGGCCAGCGTGAGCAGCCAGGCCATGGGGCGATGGTGCGCGGGCTCCAGCAGAGCGTGACGCAGGCGATAGAGCACCTGGGCCACCTTGCCCGCGCTGGCCGGTGCGGAGGGATCAGCTTGGGGCTCGGGGTGGTGGCCGTACCAGCGGCGCATGCCCCAGCTGACGCCCCACCAGCCCAGCACCATGGCCGCCAGTGCGGCACCTCGCCACAGCAAGGGCACGCCGGGCCACAGCAGCACGCCCAGCGCGATCAGCACGATCAGGTCCTGCACCCGCATCCACAGCAGGCAGGCCACGGCGCGCGCAAGGGGCAGGTTCAGTTCACGCGAGGCCAGCCAGGGAAAACTCAGCTCGCCCGCCCGCATGGGCAGCAGGTTGACCGCCGCGTTGTGCATCAGGATGACCCGCAGCGCATCGGTGCGCAGGCCCAGCCAGCGTCGGGGCGCACGGGTGTGGTCGTCCAGGGCCAGCACCACCTGCAGGCGGGCCGCGCGCAGGCCATAGCTCAGCAGCAGGCCGCCCAGGGTCAGCGCCCAGGTCAGCGCGCTGGGGCGTGCGATGGCCTCGCGAACCTCGGACAGCGGGGTGTGGCTCAGCAGCCAGGCGAGCAGCGCCAGGCCCACGGTCCAGGCCACGATCATTTTGATGCGGGACTTGGGCGTGGCAGGGGCGCTGGGCGCGGTGGGTGGCTGGATTGGGCGCTGAGAAGGCACGTGGTTGGGGCGGTTCAGATCAACCTTCTATTGTCTCGCATCTCCACACCGGTAGGGCGGTGACGTGCGCGGCGCGGCAAGGCCGTCAACAGGGTGGACAATTTCGCCTTGGCATTCCCATTTCAGATTTTTCACTCCACCGACATCCATCACAAGGAAGCGTGAGCATGACGACCACCTTTGCAACCTGCGACCTGTGCGACGAGCACAAGAATGACACCGACGGCGCCTTCCGCGTGCTGCCCCCGGTGTTCAAGGACTACGGCCAGCTCACCAAGTTCAGCGGCCCGGTCAGCACCGTGAAGTGCTTTGAGGACAACACCCTGGTGAAGGCCGCGGTCGATTCTCCGGGCAACGGTCGGGTGCTGGTGGTCGATGGGGGCGCCTCGCTGCGCCGCGCCCTGGTGGGCGGCAACCTGGGCAAGGCGGCGGCCAAGAACGGCTGGGCGGGCGTGGTGGTGGACGGCTGCGTACGCGACTCGGCCGAGTTGGCCGCGTGCTACGTCGGCATCCGCGCCCTGGGCCTGATGCCCCTGCCTACTGAAAAGCGCAACGAAGGCCAGACCGATGTGGCCGTTCAGATCCAGGGCGTGTGGGTGCGCCCCGGTGACTGGCTGTATGCCGACGAAGACGGCATCGTGATCATGGACAAGCCCAAGGCTTGATCCGGTTCAGGGCGCGGGCCACAGGGCACCGCGCTGGAGCGCCCAGCGCCATTGCGCCTGCCAGGCATCGACCTCGGCCTGGGCGGCCACCAGCGCTTGCTCGTTGGCCAGTCGGCGGGCCTGCAGCACTTCGCTCAGTGCGCCTTCGCCCAGCGCAAAGCCCTTGTCCAGCGAGCGGGCCACCGATTGCAGCTGCTGCAGCGCCTGTTGGGCGAGTTGCCACTGGCTCAGGCTGTCTTGTGCCTCCTGCTGCAGCAAGCTCAGGTCCCGGCTGACTTGACGTTGCACGTCTTCACGACGCTGTGCGGCCGCTTCGGCCAGCGCGGCGCTCGATTGCGCGCCCAGGCTGCGAGCGGCCCCCCCGATGGGCCAGGACAAGGTCAGGGCCAGCATTTTCTCGGCACTGCCACGGGCCTGCGCCACTTTCACCCCCACGGTGGGGTCGGCAGTGGTGTCACGTCGGTCCAGTTCCGCCTGGGCTTGGGCGAAGTCCGCTTCGAACAGCGCGGCACGGGCATCCGGGGTGTGGCCCAGCAAGGCTTGCAACTGCTCGGTGCTCAGCGTGGGGCTGGCGTCGGGCAGGGCCGGGGTGGTGAGCTGTGCAGGCCAACCGGGAAAGGACGCCTGCAGGCTGGTCCAGCGTGCCTGGCGCCGTTGCGCGGCCGCCTGCGCCTGCAGACGCGCCTGCGTGAGGCTGGCCTGCATCTGGATGCTGTCGATCTGCGCGGCGTCGCCCAGTTTCTGGCGCTTGTTCACGGCTTCGCTTTGTTGCGTCAGCAGCTTGACCTGGTCCTGCCAGACCTGCTCCTGGCGTTGTTCACGCAGCCAGTCGGCGTACAGGGTGATGGCTTGCTGGCTCAGTTGACGCCAGGCTTGTAGCTGTCGGGCTTCGGCCAAAGCGCCTTGCCGTTGAGCCGCCAGCTCGGCGGCCTGGGCCTTGCCCGGCAGACGGATGCCGCGCTCCAGCGCCGCTTCCCACTCGGATTGCGTGGTGCGCGGCGTGGCGGCATCGGCCTCATAGGTGCGGCGGCCGTATTGCACCGAGGGCGTCCACTCATGTGGACCGGCGCGTTTCTGCTCGGCCAGGTGCCGCTCGGATCGGGTCTGGGCCAGTTGGGCCAGCCAGGCCGGATGGCGCGAGATCAGCTGCCGCATCCACTCGGCATCGGGCAGGCCCATCGTGCCCTTCGCGGCTGCCATCGATGCGACAGGCGCCGTGGTCGAGGCCGTCATTGGGGCGGGTGTCGCAGGCTGGGCGGTTTCAGTGGCCAGTACGAAGCCGGACAAGCCGCTGAGACAGGCACTCAGGACCGCCCCCCGCAGCAGGGCCAGGGAAGGCATGGGCAACATGGCAGTCATGGCGGCCGTGGAAGTCTCGGAAGCAGCGCCAGTGCGCAAGATGGGGTTCAACATGATGATGTCTCTCAAGCCTGGGCGGGGGCATCGTCGGTGTCGGTCTGGACGCCAAAGCGCTCGTACACCAGTGGCAACAGCAGCAGCGTCAAGGCGGTGGAGCTCACCAGTCCGCCAATGACCACGATGGCCAGGGGCTTTTGGATTTCGCTGCCGGGGCCGGTGGCGAACAGCAAGGGAATCAGGCCCCCTGCGCTGATGGAGGCGGTCATCAGCACCGGGCGCAGCCGGCGCTTGGCGCCTTCCACCACGGCCTGGCGTGGACTTCGGCCTTCCTCGATCAACTGGTTGAAGTAGCTGACCATCACGACACCATTGAGCACGGCAATGCCCAGCAGCGCGATGAAGCCCACCGAGGCCGGCACGGACAGGTACTCGCCCGCAATCGCCAGGCCGACCACCCCACCGATGAGGGCCAGCGGGATGTTGGACAGCACCATGGCGGCCTGACGGACCGAGCCGAAGGTTGAAAACAGCAGGAAGAAGATCAGCAACAGGGCAATCGGCACAACCAAGCCGAGGCGCTGTGCAGCGCGTTGCTGATTTTCAAACTGACCGCCCCAGGTGACCTGATAGCCGCTGGGCAGCGGCATGGCCTGGGCCAGCTTGGCCTTGGCCTCGTCCACAAAGCCCACCAGGTCACGGCCGCGCACATTGGTCTGGATGACCACATAGCGTTGGGCCTGCTCGCGGTCGATCTTCACCGGGCCATCGCGGTTGTCCAGGGACGCCACGGCGCTCAGGGGCACGGCGTCGCCGTTCGGTGTGGTCAGGCGCAGGGCTTCGAAGTCGGCGGGGCTGTTGCGCAGCTCGCTGGCGCCGCGGATGACCAAGGGCGTGCGGCGGCCGTCTTCGTGGACCAGGCCAATGGGCTGCCCTTCCACCCAGCGCCGCAGGTCGGCCTGGATGCTGGCGGCGTCCAGGCCCAGTCGGCCCGCGGCCTGGCGGTCGATCGTCACCTGCAGGTACTGCACCCCATCGTTGCGCAGGGTCAGGGTGTCGGTGGCACCCGGAACGGCCGCGATGATCTTCTCGGCCTGGGTCGCCATCTCGTTGAGCGTGGCCAGGTTGTTGCCGTAGATCTTGATGGCGACGTCACCGCGCACGCCGGTCAGCATCTCGGACACGCGCATGTCGATGGGCTGGGTGAAGCCGGCGTCGACGCCCGGGAAGTCTTCCATCACCTTGCGCAACTCGCCGATCAGCCACTCCTTGTCTGGGTTGCGCCATTCTTCGACGGGTTTGAGCACCATGAAGGTGTCGGTCTGGTTCAGGCCCATGGGGTCGAGACCCAGCTCATCCGAGCCACTGCGCGCCACGATGGACTTCACCTCGGGCACCCGCTTCAAGATGGCTTGCTGCACCCGCAGGTCCAGGTCCACCGTGCCATCCAGGCCAATGGCAGGCAGCTTTTCCAGCTGCATGATGATGTCGCCCTCGTCCAGCGTGGGCATGAAGGTCTTGCCGATCTGGGTGAAGAGCAGGCCGGCCACGACCAGTGCGCCCAGGGCGCCGCCCATCATCCAGCGCGGATGGCGCAGGGCGCCGCTCAGCAGCTTGTCGTAGATGACATCGAGCTTGCGCATCAGCCAGGGCTCTTGCCCGTGTCCGGCCTTGAGCAGCCAGGACGCCAGCACCGGCACCATCGTGAGCGACAGCACCAGCGAGATGGCCAGCGCGAACACGATGGTCAGCGCCACCGGGCCGAAGAGCTTGCCCTCCAGGCCTTGCAGGCTGAGCAAGGGCAGGAACACGATGATGATGATGGCGATGCCCGACGCCACGGGCGAGACCACCTCGCGGCTGGCGCGCATCACGAGTTGCAGCATCGGCATCTTCTTGGCGTCACCATGGGCGAGGTGGCTTTCGATGTTCTCGACCATCACCACAGCCCCGTCCACCAGCATGCCAATCGCAATGGCCAAGCCGCCCAGGCTCATCAGGTTGGCCGACAGGCCGAACTGGCGCATCAGCACGAAGGTGCCCAGCGCCGACAGGGGCAGCATCACCGCCACCACAATGGCAGCGCGCAGATTGCCCAGGAAGGCCAGCAGCAACAGCACCACCAGCACGACGGCCTCCAGCAGCGCCTTGCTCACGGTGTACACGGCGCGGTCCACCAGGCGACCCCGGTCGTAGAAGGTGTCGATGGTCATGCCCTTGGGCAGGCTGGCATGCATGCTGTCGAGCTTGGCCTGCACGGTGGCGACCAGCTGGCGGGCGTTGGCACCGCGCAAGCCCAGCACCAGGCCCTGCACGGCCTCACCTTGGCCATTGCGGGTGACGGCGCCATAGCGGGTCAGCTCGCCAATGCGCACTTCGGCCAGGTCGCCCACGCGGGTGATGCGGCCGTCCGCGCTGCGCACCACGGTGTCGCGCACATCGTCCAGGGTCTTGATGGCGCCTTCGGCCCGCACGATCAGGGCCTCTTCGCCTGCATTGAGGCGGCCGGCGCCGTCGTTGTGGTTCGAGGCGGTCAAGGCCGCTTCCAGTTGGTTCAGCGTCAGGCCCTGGGCCAGCAAGGCCTGCGGATCCGGAATGACCTCGAAGGTGCGCACGAAGCCGCCCAGGCTGTTCACGTCGGCCACACCTGGCAGCGCGCGCAGGGCAGGGCGGATCACCCAGTCCAGCACGCGGCGGCGCTCTTCCAGCGTCTGCGGGCCTTCGATGGTGAACATGTACATCTCACCCAGCGGGGTGGTGATGGGGGCGAGTCCACCCGATGCCGAGGGCGGCAGATCGGCCATCACGCCGGCCAGGCGTTCGCTGACCTGCTGGCGGGCCCAGTAGACGTCGGTGCCGTCTTCAAAGTCCAGCGTGATGTCGGCCAGACCGTATTTGGACGTCGAGCGCAGAGACTTCTGCTTGGGGATGCCCAGCACTTCCTGCTCGATGGGGATGGTGATGCGGGTCTCGACCTCTTCCGGGGTCATGCCCGGGGCCTTGAGAATCAGCTTGACCTGGGTGCTCGACACATCCGGAAAGGCGTCGATGGGCAGACCCATCCAGGCGGCCACGCCCGCACCCCCCAGCATCACGACCAACAACATCACCAGCACGCGCTGGCGCAGGGAAAACTCGATCAGTTTCGCAAGCATCGGTCGTCCTCAGTTGCCCAGCAGGGCCTTGAGGGCCGAGGTGCCGCGTGTCACCACCTTGGTGCCGGCCGACAGGCCGCTGACCGTCCAGTTTTTGCCCTGACGGCTCAACACCTGCACGGGGGTGAGCACGTAGCGACCGGCGGCTTGCTCCACGAAGACCTGGTGCACATTGCCGGGCGAGGTCAGGACCGCATCGCTGTTGAGCGTGACGGCGTTGCTGCTGTGCCCGGTCTGCAAATGGGCCTCGACCCATTGTCCGGGCCGAACGGGCAGCTCACCCGCCTTGCCGCTGGCGTGGGCAATGCGTGCTCGCACCATGATCGATTGGGTCTTGGGGTCGACACTGGCGCCCAGGCCGATGACCTGTCCCTTCACATCGTTGACGCCGCTGAGCTGCACCGCATCTCCGGCCCGCACATCGCTGGCCAGTTTCGCGGGCACCTGGATCTCCAGCCACAAGGGGTTCAGGTTGGCGATGCGGTACAGCGGGGTCATCGCGTCCACACGCTGGCCGACCGACACCAGCTGCGCCAACACCCGTCCACCCACAGGTGCTGACACACTGATGGTGCCATTCGGACCCGCGCTGGTGCCGCCGGCCATGGCCAAGGCCTGACGGCGCTCGGTGGCCTGGGCTTGCTGCTGCGTCAATTGGGCCCGGCTGGCTTCCAGACGCGACAGCGGGATCAGGCCTTCCTTGAACAGGGCTTCATCGCGCTGCGCCGTGCGGCGTGCCAACTCCAGCTGACTGCCCGATTGCAGCACGTCGCGGCCCAGCTCTTGCGCCTGCGGGCTGCGCATGCGCACCAGCCATTGACCTGCGCGCACCGCATCGCCGGTGCTGACAGACATGGCCTCGACCAAACCCGCGACGGGGGCTGCCACCACCTGCTCCTGGTTGACCGGGATCACCACCTGAGCCGGAAAGCGCTGCTGGGTCAGCCCACCCGCTTGTACCGCCTCCGAGGCGATGCCCAGGCTGCTCACCTGCGCGGCCTTGAGCGTCACAGGCGTGGCGGGCTGAGCGGCACCGACCCCGTGGGCATGGGTCATCAGCAAGGCCGTCAGCAAAGGCAACAGGGCGGGCAAGCGCAAGGCAGAGGGTTTCATGGCAGCAGACAGAGGCTAGAGTTGATCTGGAGCATAGACCGCTGACCTGAATGCAAGCTGAAGTTGGCGATGTGTGGTCGGTGCTAAGGTCAAGATATTGGAAATCCGGAGTGATGAGATGCGATTGCTGTTGCTGGAAGATGACGTGATCCTCGGTGAGGGCTTGCGTGACTTCCTGCGCTCCGAAGGGCATCTGGTCGATTGGCTCAACTGCCTGAGAGACGCACGCAGCCAGGTCCACGAGGCCTATGACGCCTTGCTGGTGGACTGGCAACTGCCCGATGGCTCTGGCCTGGATTGGATCCACGCCTTGCGCCGCCAGGGCGATGTGCGCCCGATCATCATGCTCACCGCCCGAGACCGGGTGGAAGACCGCGTCAAGGGGCTCAATGTCGGGGCCGACGACTACCTCGTCAAGCCCTTCGATCCAGATGAGTTGGTGGCCCGTCTGCACGCCATCCGGCGTCGAACGGCGGGCGGGCATGGCGGCTTGTTGCACCTGGGGCTGGTCACCCTGGACCTGAACGCACGCGGTGTCTGGTGGCGCGATGAGGCGGGCGTGGACGCCCGGGTGGAGCTCACGGCGCGCGAATGGACGGTGCTGGAGGCCCTGGCCGTGCGGGCAGGGCGCATCGTCTCCAAATCTGATCTGGAGCAGCTGATGCTGGGCTCTGACGGCGAAGTGTCGAGCAATGTGCTGGAGGTTCATGTGGCCAACCTGCGCCGCAAATTGGGGCGCAGCCTGATCGACACCGTGCGGGGGCTGGGCTACCGCATCAACTCCCCGGAGGCCTGAGTGATGCGTCCCCAGCTCTCTGTCGACTTGCCTTCCATCCGTGTGCGTCTCACACGATGGATCATGGCCATCTCCATGGCAGGCGGGTTGTTGCTGGCACTGACGGTGGGCGTGCTCTTGCACGAAACCCTCGACGAACTGCTGGACGATGGTCTGCAGGAATCTGCTGAGGTGCTGTACGGGCTCCTGAGCCAGGATCAGGACCTGATCCTGCGTCACCGTGGCATGTTGCCCGCTCCGTCGCACGAAGAAGGCCTGGTCTGGCAGTTGATCGGACGTGATGGCGAGGTGGCGCTGCGCTCCCACCGTGCGCCCACCCAGCCGCTGACCGCGAACCGCGCATCGGGGTTCAGCGATGCGCCGCTGTGGCGTGTCTACAGCCTACCGTTGCCGCAGGGCGAGGCCATGCTGCATGTGGCGCAATCGGAGGACCACCGCCACCATGCGCAGTTGTGGACCGTGGGCGGCAGTCTGGCGCTGGCGTTGTTGATCGGTTGGTTGACCATGGTGTGGCTCAATGTGCGCCTGCGGGCTGAGCTCAAGCCCCTGCAGGAGCTCTCAGAAGCCGTGCGAGGTTTCGACCCCTTGCAGCCCGGCGCGAAGCTGCCGCAACCCGCTCGGGCCGAGCTGGTGCCCATGGTGGTGGCGCTCAACGATCTGGCCGAGCGCCTGCTGGCACGGGTGGCCCACGAACGTGCATTCGCAGCCCATGCCGCACATGCTTTGCGCACGCCTTTGGCCGGCATCGACATGCAATTGGCCGTGGCCCTGCGTGAGGCCCCTGCGGCCCTGCAGCCGCGCCTGCTGCAAACCCGCGAGGCCGCGGCACGCCTGCGTCGCGTGACCACCGCCCTGATCAGCCTGTTCCGCGCGGGCGGACAGATGAACTGGCAGCAGGTGCACCTCAAGGAGCTGGTGGCCACGCTGCCCGTACGCGGCGTCACGGTCACCGTACAGGGGGATGACCTGATCTGGTGTGATCCTGACCTCTTGTCGGCGGCCTTGCTCAACGTGCTCGACAACGCGGCGCGCCATCAGGCCGCGCACGTGACCGTGGACGTCTGCACCCATGAGCGCCACATCGTGTTGGATGTGAGCGACGATGGCGAGGGGATGTCTGCGGAGCGCCTGGAGGCCGTGCAGCACGCACTGCAAACCGGCCAGGGTGAGGATGTGCTCGGACTGGGTCTGACCTTGGTGGACCTGGTGGCACGCAACCACGGCGGACACGTCCAGGTGTCGTTGGGCGCCGAAGGCACCGGGTGCCGCGTCATTCTCACCTTGATGCGTCACCCTGCCGCTTGGCGGGCGTGATGGTGAACCAGGCGCTCAAGGCGTCACGGACAGGGCGCCAGGCCCAGGGCTTCAGGCCAGCAGTGCCAGCAGTGCCAGCACGCGGTCCAGGCCGCCCTCGTTGATGGCCACCATGGCCTGCTCACGCACCTTGGGTTTGGCGTGATACGCCACACTCAAGCCGGCCACGCCCATCATCAACAGGTCGTTGGCGCCGTCGCCCACGGCAATCGATGCCTTGGGATCGCAGCCAATGCGCTCGCACAGGCGCAGCAGGTGCTGCTTCTTGGCCTCGCCGTCCACGATGTCCCCCAGCACACGCCCGGTGAGCAGACCCCCTTCGATCTCCAGTGTGTTGGAGTGGGCTTCGTGCATGCCCAGGCGCTCGCGCACGCGGTCCGCAAAGAAGGTAAAGCCGCCGGACACCAACAGCGTCTGTAAGCCGGCGGCCTTGGCCGCGTTGATCAACTCAGGCGCACCGGGGTTGATCTTGAGACGCTGGTCGTACACCTCTTGCAGGGATTCTGCGGGCACGCCCTTCAGCAATGCCACACGGCGGCGCAGGCTGTCCTTGAAGTCGGTGATTTCACCGCGCATCGCCGCCTCGGTGATCGCGGCAACCTCGGCCTTCTTGCCAACTGCGTCGGCAATCTCGTCAATGCACTCGATGCTGATCAGCGTCGAGTCCATGTCAAACGCAATCGCCTTGAAATCGCTCAAGCGCAGTGGCGGGGTGAAATGCTGGATGACGAGGCCGGGAGCAAATTCTTGGGCAGACATGGTGCGCAACAGATGGGAAAAAGGGCGGGGGCCGCAAACGCGTGATTATCCCTGTTTGAGATAATCACGCACTATGCTGCGAATCACCGAACTGCGTTTGCCCCTCAACCATGCCGAAGACGCCCTGGGTCCGGCGGTGGTGGACAGACTGGGCATCCTGGACGCCCAACTCCTGAACGTCACCGTTTTCAAGCGCAGCTACGACGCCCGCAAGAAGTCGGCCATCGTCCTGATCTACACGATCGACTGCGAACTGGCCACGCCAGAGCTGGAAGCCAGCCTGTACGAGCGCTTCGCTAGCGACCCGCACGTCCGTCCCACACCCGACACCTCGTACCAGTTCGTGGGGCATGCCCCGGCCGACTTCCGCGCGCCCGATGGCCTGCGCCCCCTGGTGGTGGGCTTTGGCCCTTGCGGCATCTTCGCCGCCCTGATCCTGGCCCAGATGGGCCTGCGCCCCATCGTGCTGGAGCGTGGCAAGGAAGTGCGCGAGCGCACCAAGGACACCTGGGGCCTGTGGCGCAAGAGCGTGCTCAACCCCGAGTCCAACGTGCAGTTTGGCGAAGGCGGGGCGGGCACCTTCTCTGACGGCAAACTCTGGAGCCAGATCAGCGATCCACGTCACCTGACTCGCAAGGTGCTCACCGAGTTCGTGAAGTCCGGTGCCCCCGAAGAGATCCTGTACGTCAGCAAGCCTCACATCGGCACCTTCCGCCTGGTCAGCATGGTCGAAAAGATCCGTGCCGAGATCGTGGCCCTGGGTGGCGAAGTGCGTTTCGAACACCACGTCACCGACGTCCTGATCGAAAACGGCCACATCCGCGGTGTGACCTTGCAAAACGGCGAGCAACTCCGTGCCGACCATGTGGTGCTGGCGCTGGGGCACAGTGCCCGCGACACGTTCACGATGCTGCACGAGCGTGGCGTCTACATGGAGGCCAAGCCTTTCTCCATCGGTTACCGCATCGAGCACCCGCAAAGCCTCATCGACAAGGCCCGCTTTGGCCCGAACGCGGGCAACCCCATCCTGGGCGCGGCCGATTACAAGCTGGTGCACCACGCCAGCAATGGGCGCGCGGTGTACAGCTTCTGCATGTGCCCGGGCGGCACCGTCGTCGCCGCCACGTCCGAACCCAACCGGGTGGTCACCAACGGCATGAGCCAGTACTCGCGCAACGAGCGCAACGCCAACGCGGGCATCGTGGTAGGCATCTCCCCGCAAGACTACCGCCAGGACGGCAAGGCGGAAGGCCTCGTCAGCCCGCTCGACGGCATGGCCTTCCAGCGATTCTGGGAGTCGCGTGCTTACGAGCTGGGCGGCGGGGATTACATCGCCCCCGCGCAACTGGTGGGCGATTTCATCAAGGGCCAACGCAGCAAGGTGCTCGGCAACGTCGAGCCCTCGTACAAGCCCGGCGTGAACCTGACGGACCTGGCCCAGCCTGGCCTCGGCAGCCTGCCCGATTACTGTCTCAACGCCATCCGCGAGGCTTTGCCCGCGTTCGAGAAGCAGATCAAGGGCTTCTCGATGAAAGATGCGGTGCTGACCGGCGTGGAGACCCGCACGTCCTCACCGCTGCGCATCACGCGGGGGCGTCACTACCAGAGCCTCAACATCAAGGGCCTGTATCCGGCCGGTGAGGGCGCGGGTTACGCTGGCGGCATCATGTCCGCGGGTGTGGATGGCATTGAGGTGGCTGAGGCGGTCGGTGCTTCGATCTTGGGTGTGGAGGCGCCGGGACAGCCACGTTGAGTTGAGCGTGCCCACCATTCCGATGGGCACGATGTCATCACGCCTGCCAGATCACCAGGCTGCCCTGAACGGGTTGGCCGTTTTCGACGCGCAGCACCGTGGGATGAACCTCTCGCACGACAAAGCCGTTCTGTTGTGCCAGTTTGTCCAGGTAGGCGCGCGACTGACTGTAGCGGCCGGTTGAATTCAGGCGGAAGCCTTCCGTGGCAGGCGACGGGTCGTCCTCCAGATTCTCGATGGAAAACGCCAGCAGACCTTGTGGGCGCAGAAGACGCCGCACTTCCTTGACCGTCTCGTCCAGTTGCCCGATGTAGATGAACACATCCGCGGCGACCACGAGATCGAAGCTGGTGGCGGCCTCCTGCTGCATCATGTGCACCACGTCATCCTGGACCAGGCGCTGGTACACCTGTCGTGCTTGGGCGCGCTCCAGCATGCGGCCTGACAGATCGACGCCGACCATCTGCGCCACGATTGGTGCCAGGGCCACGCCGACGAGGCCGGTGCCACAGCCGAGGTCCAGGGTGGCCCAGTCGGTTTTGTCAGCGCCGGCGCAGGCTTGAAGCAACTGAGCGAGCTGGTTCGGCACGTCATAGGCCAAGGTGCCGGTCAGGTGCTGATCAAATTCATCGGCATACACGTCAAAGGTGCGGCTGACATAGTCGGCGGGTGCCTTGGCCGTTTGTTGCCCGGTCAACATGGCGATCAAGTGCTGGGCATGACCGTCGGTGGGTGTCAGGCTCAGACGGCGTTGGTAAAGGGCCACCGCCTCTTTCACCTTGCCCTGCAGTCGCAGCACATCTGCCAGGTTGTCCAGACCTTCCAGCGAGTCGGGCTTCACTTGCAGCGCATGCTGATAGCAGGCTTCTGCAAACGCCAGGTTGTTCAGAGAGCGGTGCGTGCTGCCCAGATTGTTGAATGCCTCCCAGTCCATCGGCGATAGTTTGGCAGCCATCTGCATGGCCGTGATGGCTTCCTGGGCGCGTCCTTGTTGTTTGATGGCGGCACCCAACAGCTTCCACCCGAAACCATCCTGCGGGTAACGAGTCGTGAGATCGCGGCTGGACTTTTCTGCCTCGGCCAACTTCCCTTGCTGATAGAACGTCAGGGCGATCTGACGCTCAGTGTCGCTGGATTGAGCCGGTTGGCGGGCGACCGGTGGGCGAGCAAAGACATGTGGGGAGTTGGACATGGAAGATCCTCGCGCGGATAGCAGAAGCAGCTCAGTGTAGTGGGGAGAACTTCGCCTGACCCCCCCTCATCTGAGCGCGGGAACTCCCCTCATGTCTTCAAAGGCTGCCCCAGTTGCCGCAACAGATCCCGCACATACTGCGCCCGATCCTTCGGGTCCGACAGCGCCTTCTCGATGCGCAGCTTGTCGTTGCCGGCCAGCTTGATCTGCTTGTTCTTTTGCACCAGCTCGATGATGCGCAGCGGCTCCACCGGTGGATTGGGGCGGAAGGTGATGTTGATGATGCCCGGCGCGGCATCGATCTTGATCACGCCATACGGCTTGGACTGCACTCGCAGCTTGTGCGTGTCGAACAGGGCCTGCGCCTGCGGCGGCAGCTTGCCGAAGCGGTCCACGATCTCCTCCAGCATGGTGTCGATCTTGTCGAGCGCGTCGGCCGTGGCCAGGCGCTTGTACAGGCTCAGGCGCACATGCACGTCGCCGCAATAAGCATCGGGCAGCAGGGCGGGGGCGTGCAGGTTCACATCGGTGTTGCTGCCAAACAGGCCCAGCGGCGACAGCAGGTCCGGCTCCTTGCCCGACTTGAGTGAACGCACCGCCTCACCCAGCATCTCGTTGTAGAGCTGGAAACCCACCTCCATCATGTTGCCGCTCTGGTTGTCGCCCAGCACCTCGCCGGCGCCGCGAATTTCCAGGTCGTGCATGGCCAGATAGAAACCCGAGCCCAGCTCCTCCATGTTCTGGATCGCATCGAGCCGCTGTGCCGCCTGCTTGGTCAGCCCTTCCACATCGGGCACCAGCAGGTAGGCATAAGCCTGGTGGTGCGACCGCCCCACACGGCCGCGCAACTGGTGCAACTGCGCCAGGCCGAACTTGTCGGCGCGCGCCATGATGATGGTGTTGGCGCTCGGCACGTCGATGCCGGTCTCGATGATGGTCGAGCACAGCAGCACGTTGTGGCGTTGGGCCACGAAGTCGCGCATCACCCGCTCCAGCTCGCGCTCGGGCATCTGCCCGTGGGCAATACCGATGCGGGCCTCGGGCACCAGTTCGGCCAGCTTGTCGCGCCGGTTCTCGATGGTCTCCACCTCGTTGTGCAGGAAGTAGACCTGACCGCCGCGCTTCAACTCGCGCAAGATGGCTTCGCGGATCACGCCACTGCTCTCGCTGCGCACAAAGGTCTTGATGGCCAGACGGCGTTGCGGCGCCGTGGCGATCACACTCAGGTCGCGCAGGCCTTCCATGGCCATGCCCAGCGTCCGTGGAATCGGCGTGGCCGTCAGCGTCAGCACGTCGATGTCGGCGCGCAGGGCCTTGACGGCCTCCTTGTGGCGCACGCCAAAACGGTGCTCTTCGTCGATGATGAGCAGGCCCAGGCGCTTGAACTTCACCGTGTCGCTCAGCAGCTTGTGGGTGCCGACCACGATGTCGATGGTGCCGTCTTCCAGCCCCTGCATCGCCGCCTTGATCTCCTTGGCCGAACGGAAGCGCGACATCTCCGCCACCTTCACCGGCCACTGCGCAAAGCGGTCCGAGATGCTCTGGTAATGCTGCTCGGCCAGCAGCGTGGTGGGCGCCAGCAGCACGACCTGCTTGCCCCCGGTCACGGCCACGAATGCGGCGCGCAGAGCCACCTCGGTCTTGCCGAAACCGACGTCGCCGCAGACCAGGCGGTCCATCGGGCGCGGGCTGATCATGTCCTGGATCACGGCGTGGATGGCGGCGCGCTGGTCGGCGGTCTCTTCAAAGCCGAAGCTGGCCGCAAAGGCCTCGTAGTCCTGCGCGGAGAAGCGGAAGGCAAAGCCTTCGCGGGTGGCGCGCCGGGCATACAGGTTAAGCAACTCGGCCGCGGTGTCGCGCACCTGCTCGGCGGCCTTGCGCTTGGCCTTGTCCCACTGCGGTGAGCCCAGCTTGTGCAGCGGCGCCTCCTCCGGGCTGACGCCGGTGTAGCGGCTGATCAGGTGCAACTGCGACACCGGCACGTACAGCGTGGCCTTGTCGGCATATTCCAGGTGCAGGAACTCCGACGGCCCATCGCCCAGGTCCAGATTGATCAAACCCTGGTAGCGCCCGATGCCATGGTTGTTGTGCACCACCGGATCGCCGACATTCAGCTCGCTCAAATCCTTGATGAGCGAGTCGACATCCGTGGCCTGTTCGGTCTTGCGGCGTCGACGCGTGGCGGGTGTGGCATCGAACAGTTCCGTCTCGGTGACGAACTGGATGCCGGCGCTGGATGCACTGCCGTCATGCCAGATGAAGCCCCCGGCCAGCGGCGCGGCCGTGATCGCGTGCCGGTGGTCGCCACGCACGAAGGCATCGAGCGTGTCCACACTGGGCAGGTCGATGCGGTGGTCGCGCAGCAATTCCATCAGGTTTTCGCGGCGGCCGGCGCTCTCGGCCACCACCAGCACCCGCTGGCCGGCCGAATCAGTCTGCTCGATGTGCTTTTCCAGCTTGCGCAGCGGGTCCTGGCCGCCGCGCTCTACGCTCAGATCCGGCAGCGGACGGGCCCACTCGTTCGGCTCCTTGCCACGCATGGCCAGCTGCGCGTGCGCATTGGCATGGGTGAAGAACTCCTCGGCCTTCAGGTAGATGTCCTCCGGTGCCAGCAGCGGGCGCTCCGGGTCGTGCTGCAAGAAGCGATGGCGCTCGCGCGTTTCGTTCCAGAAGCGCTCCAGCGCTTCGGTGATCTCACCATGCAGCACCACCGTGGCCTGCTCGCCCAGGTGCTGGAACAGCGTCGAGGTTTCGTCAAAGAACAGCGGCAGGTAGTACTCGATGCCACCCGTGGCCACGCCCGTGCCCATGTCCTTGTAGATGCGGCTCTTGGACGGGTCGCCCTCAAAGCGCTCACGCCAGCGGTTGCGGAAGGCCAACCGCGCGGCCTCGTCCATCGGGAACTCGCGGCCGGGCAGCAGCCGCACTTCGGGCACCGGGTACAGGCTGCGTTGCGAGTCCGGGTCAAAGGTGCGGATCGAGTCCACCTCGTCGCCAAACAGGTCCACCCGGTAAGGCACCAGCGAGCCCATCGGGTACAGGTCGATCAAACCGCCGCGCACCGCGTACTCGCCTGGCGAAACCACCTGGCTCACATGGTTGTAGCCCGCCAGCGTCAGCTGCGACTTCAGTGCGGCTTCGTTGAGCTTCTGCTTCTGCTTGAAGTGAAAAGTGTAGGCAGCCAGGAAGGAGGGCGGTGCCAGACGTGTCAGCGCCGTCGTGGCGGGCAGCAGCACCACGTCTACGCCCGTCTCGGCCCTCACACCCTGCTGCATGCGCCACAGCGTGGCCAGCCGCTCCGAGATCAAATCCTGGTGCGGCGAGAACGTGTCATAGGGCAGCGTTTCCCAGTCCGGAAAGATCGCACAGCGCAGATCCGGCACAAAGAAGGCCATCTCGTCCATCAGCCGCTGCGCATCCGCCGGGTCGGCGGTGAGGATGGCGGTCAGCTGCCCCAGCGTCTTGCGCGACTGGGCAAAGTGCGCCAGCAGCAGCGCATCCCCGGAGCCGGCCGGGCGAGGCACGGTGTAGCGTTTGCCGGGGGCGATCGAAGGCAGGGGCAGGGCAGGCAACATGGCGTTCAGAAATGACAAAGCGCCCGTTCACCGAGGTGGGCGGGCGTGTTGAATCCAAAACACACATTCTAGGTGGGGGACAATCGCCCCATGTCTTTCCCGATTGCTTCACACGAGTTCAAACCCCGGGCGTATGCCCTTGTGCCCTGCGCCGGCGTGGGGGAGCGCGCCGGTGTCGGCGGCCCCAAGCAATACCACCCGGTGGCCGGTCGTGCCGTGGTCGCCCACACCCTGGCTGCGCTGACGGCCGTGCCGCGCCTGGAGGCCACGCTGGTGGTGCTGTCGCCCGACGACATCCAGTTCGAGCACCACGCGCCCGACTTTCTGGGTGATCGCGCCTGGGTGGCTCGGGTAGGTGGCGCCTCACGCGCCGAAAGCGTGTCCAACGGCCTGCAAGAACTGCTGACCCGTGGCGCCCAGCCCCACGACTGGGTGCTGGTCCACGACGCCGCCCGCTGCCTGATCCAGCCTGACTGGGTGCAGCGCCTGATCGACGCCTGCGAAGACGACGAAGTGGGCGGTCTGCTCGCCTTGCCCCTGGCCGACACCCTCAAAGCCGCCGTCAGCGGCCCCAGCGGCGAATCCCGCGCCCAGCACACGGTCGATCGCGCGGGCAAATGGGCCGCCCAGACCCCGCAGATGTTCCGCCTGGGCCTGCTCGCGCCGGCGTTGACATCGGCCCTGGCCGACCCCGACACGGCAGCCGCCATCACCGACGAGGCCAGCGCCATCGAGATGCTGGGCCATCAGCCCCGGCTGGTGCCGGGCGCCTACGACAACTTCAAAGTGACTTGGCCTGGCGATTTCGCCCTGGCCAAGCGCCTGTTGTCCACCCGGTCCTGATCACCAGGAAGCTTCCTGCTCGGGGGTGGCCTTGATGCGGTGCACCGACAGGTCGGCACCATCGAACTCTTCTTCCTGAGACAGGCGTAGGCCCATCCAGCGGTTCAGCGCGCCATAGACCACAAAGCCGCTGGTCAGTGCGAACAGCACCACGCACAGCGTGCCCAGCAGCTGTGTGCCAAAGTGCACGCCCCCGGCACCGCCCAAAAACGGTTGCCCGAAGATGCCGGCCGCGATGCCGCCCCAAGCGCCGCACAAACCATGCAGGGGCCACACCCCCAGGACATCGTCGATCTTCCACTTGTTCTGCACCAGGGTGAACATCAGCACGAAGATGGCCCCGGCAATGGCGCCCACCGCCAGCGCGCCCGCCGGGTGCATGATGTCCGAGCCAGCGCACACGGCCACCAGGCCGGCCAGCGGGCCGTTGTAGGCAAAGCCCGGGTCGTTCTTGCCCATCATCAGGGCCACCAGCGTGCCACCCACCAGGGCCATCAGCGAGTTCACCGCCACCAGGCCCGAAATCTTGTCGATGGTCTGAGCGCTCATCACGTTGAAGCCAAACCAGCCCACCGCCAGGATCCACGAACCCAAAGCCAGAAACGGGATGCTCGAAGGCGGGTGGGCCGACATTGCGCCATCCTTGCGGTAGCGGTTGCGACGCGCACCCAGAATGAGCACGGCCGGCAGCGCGATCCAACCGCCAAAGGCATGCACCACCACCGAGCCAGCAAAGTCATGCATGGTCCCGCCGGTGACTTGGCTCAGCCACGCTTCGAAGCCAAAACGGTCACCCCAGATCGCGCCTTCGCACAGTGGATAGAGCACGCCCACGATCACCGCCGTGGCAATCAACTGCGGGTTGAACCGCGCACGTTCGGCAATCCCACCAGAGATGATCGCGGGGATGGCCGCCGCAAACGTCAGCAGGAAGAAGAACTTCATGAGTGCATAGCCATTGGCTTCAGCCAGCGTGTGCGCATCCACGAAGAAGTCGACGCCATAGGCCACCGTGTAGCCCACGAAGAAGTACGCGATCGTCGAGACACAAAAATCCACCAGGATCTTCACCAGCGCATTCACCTGGTTCTTGCCGCGCACGGTCCCCAGTTCCAGAAAGGCAAAGCCCGCGTGCATCGCCAGCACCATGACCGCCCCCAGCATGATGAAGAGGGTGTCTGCACCTTGTTTGAATGAATCCATTTTTCCAACTTCCGCAATCCAACGGCCTGATCGCACTGTTTTGAACCGTGCGCCGCATCTCGGTTCAAGGCGCACCAATGTGAAGCATGAAGCGTGCCCACATTTGGAATGTCGAAAGTCAGGTGTGTGCACCGATCTGGCGCCTGGTCGAGCCTGCTTGGTGCATGAATGCGCCGTGCAGCGGGGGGGGGGGCCTGTCTTGGTGCGCCGGCCCCACAGTGACATTGACCCGTCTTCTTGTGCTTTCGGGCGACAATCGCACACTTGCTCACTCTTGCCTTGCGAGACCATCCATGACTGTGCCCGCCTTTCGCGTGGGAGAGGGTTGGGACACCCATGCTCTGGTGCTCGACCGCCCCCTCATCCTCGGTGGTGTGACCATCCCTCACACCCACGGACTCCTCGGCCACTCCGACGCCGATGCCTTGCTCCACGCCATCACCGACGCCTTGCTCGGTGCTGCAGCGTTGGGAGATATCGGACGCCACTTCCCCGACACCGATGCGCAATTCAAAGGGGCTGACTCGGTCGTGCTGCTGCAAGAGGCGGCGCGGCGTGTGCGTGCCAACGGTTGGGACATTGGCAACCTCGACACCACCATCGTGGCACAGGCGCCCAAAATGGCACCGCACATTCCCTTGATGCGCACCTGCATCGCCCAGGCCCTGGGTTTGAGCGAGGAACAGGTCAACGTCAAAGCCAAGACCGCCGAGAAAATGGGGCCGGTGGGGGAGGGCCGAGCCATTGAGGCGCGTGCCGTCTGCCTGCTCTACAAGGCTTGACGCGCCCCGGCGTGTGACCACGCCGCTCAGGTCACGGCGCGCGTTTCAGTTTGATGTGTGCCACCAGGCCACCACCCGCCGCATTGGCCAGCTCGAAATCGCCTCCCATGCGCTGCAAGGCCTTCTCCACAATGGCCAGGCCCAAGCCAGCGCCAGTGGCTGCCGTGCGGGCAGCATCACCCCGGAAGAAGGGCGTCGTCAGCTCGGCCAACTTTTCCGCCGCCACGCCCGGGCCGTGGTCGCGCACGCTCAGCACCACCCATGAGCCCACGCGTGTATAGCTCACCTCCACATTCGTCACGCCGGTGTAGGTGTTGCGTCCATAGCGCCGCGCGTTTTCGAACAAATTGGTCAGCACCCGGCCCAATTCAGTCTCGTCGGCCATCACCCGCGTGTCGATGGGTAGCTTGCTGGTGATGCGGATACGCTGTGTGTCACGGAACTGGCTGATTGCCTTGTCCACCACCGTGGCCACGTGCACGGGCACCAATTCCACCTCACCCGGGCGGGCGTAGTCCATGAACTTGTCGATGATCGCGTCAAGCTGCTCGATGTCGGCCACCATGTTGCGCCGCGCCTCCTCATCAGCCACGCTCATCTCGGTTTCCAGGCGCATGCGCGCCAGCGGTGTGCGCAGATCGTGCGAAATGCCCGCCAGCATCACCGCCCGGTCTTCCTCCACCTTGGCCAGCTCACGCGCCATGCGGTTGAAGCCCTGGTTCACCTCGCGGATCTCGCGTGTGATCATCGACTCATCCAGGCGCGAGTCGTATTCCCCTTCGCGGATCCGGCTGGCGGCAAACGACAGCTCTTTGAGCGGTTTGTTGATCAGCCGCGCAATCACGATCGAACCCAACAGTGTGGCGACCAGCGCGATGCCCACCCAAACAAACCAGGTCCGCCCCGTCATGGCGCCCACGCGTCGGCTGTCGGTCTGAAGCCAATAAAGATCGCGCTCAATGGCAAAACGCACCCACAGCCCGGGTACCCCGTTGACGCTGCCCGCCACCACGGTGTCACTGCCCAGACGGGCGCGCAACTCTGCTGCGATCGTGCGTGTGAAACGATCTTGCTCGAACGGCAGATAGGTGTCAGCGGGCTCGCTGGGCTTGAGCGTGATCGACTCGGCTTCAAACAAAGCCTTGATCAGCGTCACCCGGTTGATGCTGTCGGCATAGCGCAGGCCCGCACGTGACAGGTTCACCAGACTGGCTACTTGCTGCGCAGACTGCACCGCACGGGGTTCAAACTCCAGCGCCCGAAAGGTCTGTACCCACGCCACGATGCCCACTGTCAGCAAGAGCCCCAGCAGGATGAAGGTGCGCCAGAACAGGCTGAGAGCCAGGCGGTTTTCCGGCATTGATCAGGATCCGCCGTCCGGCACGAACACATACCCCACGCCCCAGACGGTCTGGATGTAGCGGGGCTGCGCCGGATCGGGTTCGATCATCTTGCGCAGACGCGAAATCTGCACATCCAGGCTGCGGTCGAAGGGCTCGAACTCGCGGCCACGGGCCAGTTGGGCCAGCTTGTCGCGCGACAGCGGCTGACGCGGATGGCGCACCAGGGCCTTGAGCATCGAAAACTCGCCCGTGGTCAAGGCAATCGGCTCGCCATCCTTGCTCAGGCGGCGCAGCGTCAGGTCAAACTCGAACGGGCCAAAGTTGACGCTCTGTGCATCCTTGGCGGGCGCGCCGGGAGCCTCTTGTGCAGGGCGGCGGCGCAGCACCGCATGGATGCGGGCCAGCAACTCACGCGGGTTGAAGGGCTTGGGGAGATAGTCGTCAGCGCCCACTTCCAGGCCCACGATGCGGTCCACATCCTCCACCTTGGCGGTCAGCATGATGATGGGAGTGACGTCATTGGCCGCACGCAGGCGGCGGCAGATCGACAGGCCATCTTCACCGGGCAGCATCAGGTCCAGCACGATCAAGTCGACGGTTTCCCGCGTCAGCAAGCGGTTGAGTGCCTTGGCATCCTCTGCCAACAGCACCTCAAAGCCTTCCTGGCTCAGATAACGGCGCAGCAGGTCGCGAATGCGTGCATCATCATCGACCACGAGCACGCGATCCGGACGCTGATTGGGGGCGGGAGACGACATCGGCATTCCTCGGAATTTGTAACAGAGGCGGATTGTGCGCAGTTTCTGACTTGCAAAGTCGGGATCCTGACCAGCTGTTACAAATCTTGCGGCTCTGTCTCAGTCTCGTCAATCCCGTGAAACCTGCGGTCGGCCGAGGCGGATGCTCGCGCGTTCATTCAAGGCCCACCACTCTCAGAAAGAGAAGTTTTCATGAATCTGCACGCCATCACTCCTCGTTTGCGTCACAGCCTGAGCGTTTTGACGCTGAGCCTGCTCGTGGGCGCTGCACATGCCGAGGCGCCCCGACAAAATGCCTTGTCCTTCAGTGCCAGCGCCACCGAAGAAGTCACGCAAGATTTGCTCGTGGTCACACTGCAAGCCACCCGCGAGGGCAATCAGGCCGCCGACGTGCAGACCGCGCTCAAGCAGGTCATGGAGTCGGCGCTGACCGAGGCACGCAAGGCCACCCAAGGGCAACCCGGCATTGAGGTGCGCACAGGATCGTTCTCGGTGCAGCCCAGCTATACCAACGCCGGGCGCATCAGTGGCTGGCAAGGTTCGGCGCAACTGGTGCTGGAAGGCACCGACACCACCCGCATCTCACAGACCGCCGGCAAGCTCACCCAGCTCAATGTGGTGAACATGCAGTACGGCCTGTCTCGCGGCCTGCGCGAGCGCCATGAAGCGGCCCTGACCAACGAGGCCATTCAGCGCTTTCGCTCGCGAGCCAGCACCATGGCCTCGGCCTTCGGCTTCAAGGGCTACACCCTGGGCGAAGTCTCGGTGTCTTCAACCGAACCAGGGTTTGAACCCCGCCCCTACATGATGGCTGCACGTGCCAAGACCATGGAAGCCGCCGACGCGGCCTTGCCAGTCGAGCCGGGCAAAGGGCGCCTGTCGGTCAGTGTCAACGGGCAGGTTTACCTGACACCCTGATCGACGCCAGGGCTCTGCCACACCCCGTCGCGCAAGACCTGATGGGGGGTGAATTGGGCCTTGTAAGCCATCTTGGGGCTCTCGGCGATCCAGTAGCCCAGGTACAGGTGAGGCAAGCCCAACGCCTGGGCTTGGTGGATTTGCCACAGCACGTTGAAGGTGCCATAGCTCGCGTGGTCATCGGGCTCGTAAAAGGTGTACACCGCCGACAGCCCATCGCTGAGGATGTCCACCACCGACACCATCTTCAAGTTGCCCAGGGTGCCTTCGCCATGCCCGGGTTCGTGGAACTCGATCAGACGTGAGTTCACCTTGCTCTGCAGCAAGAACTGGCTGTACTGGTCGATGGAATCGAGGTCCATGCCCCCCCCCGGGTGACGTTGCTGCTGATAGCGCAGGTACAGATCGTAGTGCTCGGGCAGGAAACTCAGCGGCAGAACGCGCGCCAGCAGATGCGCATGGGATCTCCACGCCCGCTTCTGGCTTCGGCGCGCCACAAACTGCGCCACCGGAATGCGCAAGGGAAGGCAGGCCTGGCAACCATCGCAATACGGGCGATAGGTGAACAAACCGCTGCGCCGAAAGCCATTGATCACGAGTTCGGAATACACATCGGCGTGGATCAGTTGGCTGGGCGTGGCCACTTGCGAGCGCGCCTGCCGCCCACTCAGGTAGCTGCAAGGGTAGGGGGCAGTGGCATAAAACTGCAGGGACGCCAAGGGAAGTTCTTGGAGACGGGTCACGGTGCGGGGCCCGTCGGCGGGGCATCCAAGTAAGACCAGAGGGCCTCATCATAGGTCCAAGGGCCAGGCCGTGGCAGGTCGACCACCGCACGCAAATGGGCTTCAAAACGCGCGCGCGGCCAGGGGCGAGCTCCCAAAGAGGCCAGATGCGCGGTCTCCTGCTGGCAGTCGATCACCTCGATGCCATGCGCCCGGCAGAAGCACACCAGCGCCGCCAGGGCAATCTTGGAGGCGTCACTGCGGCGCGCAAACATCGACTCGCCGTAGAACATCCGCCCGATGCTCACGCCATACAGACCGCCCACCAACTCCCCGTTCATCCACGTTTCGAACGAGTGCACAGCGCCTTCTGTGTGCCACTGTGCGTACACCGTGCGCATGTCCGGCACGATCCAGGTGCCGTCTTGGCCGGGGCGGTCGGTGGTGGCGCAGGCACGCATCACCTGTGTGACATCGTGGTCAACGCGCACTTCGCAGCCAGGCGTGCGGCGAAAAGCCTGAATCGTCTTGCGCAACGAACGCGTCAGCTTGAACTCGGCCACGGGCAGTACCATGCGCGGGTCAGTGGTCCACCACAGCACGGGCTGACCAGCACTGAACCAGGGGAAGATCCCGCGCCGGTAGGCCTCGGTCAGCCGTTCCGGGCTCAGATCCTGACTGGCGGCCAGCAGGCCGGGCGCATCAGAGTTCGATCCCAGCGCCTGTGCGGTGTCGGGAAGGGGGGCGTCGGGTTCCAGCCAGGGGATCATGGCCACATCATAAAAAAAGCCCGATGGCGAACCATCGGGCTTGAAAGGTACCTTAGAAAAGGTTCATGGGGTACCGAGGAGACAACCTTTCAGGAGGACCGTCCGTCCAAAACGGTCCACTGGCTGATTGCAGCAGAGTGGCAAAGTTCCACGCCCAACGTTTCCAACTTTGTAAAGTTGCGTCAGACGCGGTCACATGGCCGCGCTGCGTGTGTTCGATCAGGCCGACTTGCGAGCCTTGCTGGTAGCAGCCTGAGTGGCCTTCACAGCGGAGCTGCTGATGGCTTGGAAGTTGGCTTCGGCAACGTCAGCAGCTTGCTTGGCGGCCTTTTGCACCGACTCGAAAGCGTTGTTGGCAGCGGCGACAGCCGACTTGACCAGCACAACGGCGTTCTCGGTGCCGGCGGGGGCGTTCTTCACAGCGTTGTCCACCACGGAGGCGAACTTGTTCTGGGCTTCAGCCAGTTGCGATTCAGCCAACTTGCTGACTTCGGCGCTGGTGCCCGAAGCGATGTCATACAGGTGACGGCCGTAGGCAGCAGCCTTTTCGGCAGCAGGTTGCAGCAGCGAGGCTTGCAGGGCCAGCAGCTCTTGGGCATCCTTGATAGCCAGAACAGCCTTGGTGTGCTCGGAAGCTTCTTCCAGGGAAGTCTTGGCGACTTGCAGATTCAGTTCCATCACCTTTTCGACGCCTTCGAAGGCTTTTTGGCCCAGTTCGAACAGGGTGGCGAGGTTGGCTTTTTGTGCGGCGAGCAATTGTTCAGCGGTCAGCATGTCTAGATCTCCAATGAGTGATGACAGAAAGGTAGATTGCATTTTGCGGCTGCCTGAATTTGGCTTTGCTGCGGTGCAACATGGCTCTAGTATAGGCAAGCCGCAATCGATTGCAAGCGTTTTTGGTGCGCCGCAGCAAAATAGACGTATCGGTCTGTAAAAGTCCCTGTGTCGCATCGCCTACACTTGCGCATTTCCCCCTCCTAACCTTGTGATCGAACCATCATGAGCCTGCTCAATGTTCCTGCCGGTGCCAAGGCACCCGACGTCTTCAACGTCATCATCGAAATCCCTGCCAACGCTGATCCGATCAAGTACGAGATCGATCACGAAACCGGCGCGGTCTTCGTCGATCGTTTCATGGGCACGGCCATGCACTACCCCTGCAACTACGGCTACGTGCCTCAGACCATCGCCGACGACGGAGACCCCGTTGACGTGCTGGTCGTGACGCCTTTTGCCCTGCAACCGGGTGTGGTCGTGTCCTGCCGTCCGCTGGGCATCTTGCAGATGGAAGATGAGGCCGGCGGCGACGCCAAGCTGGTTGCCGTGCCGACCGAAAAGATCTGCCCGATGTACAAGAACATCCAGAAGTTGGAAGACCTGCCTGAATTGCTGATCCAGCAGATCAAGCACTTCTTCGAACACTACAAAGACCTGGAGCCTGGCAAATGGGTCAAGGTCACGGGCTGGGCCGGCATTGATGCCGCCAAGGCCGAAGTCACCTCCGGCCTGGCCGCGTTTGCCAAGTCCCACTGACGTGGGGCTGCGCTGATAAGCCTGACCGAGAAGCCGCTCTGGTGTCACCGAGCGGCTTTTTTTAAGGCGACGCGCGTCACGCTTGCCCTCAAACAGGGTGGATGTTGCCAAATCGCGTCACCGTGTCACCTCATGCCAGCCGCCTCATGAAAAGTTATGTCTTATATAAGACATAAGTCTTTGCCAAGACCCGCAAACCGCGTTAGACTGGCAACTTCTCGCACCGTATCACCAACACTCCCCCGGAGATCTCGTCATGACGAAACTCACCCGTGAACAGCAAATCGCTGCCCTGGAAAAAGACTGGGCCGAAAACCCCCGCTGGAAGCTTGTCAAGCGCGGCTACTCCGCTGCTGACGTCGTCCGTCTGCGCGGCAGCCTGCAGCCTGAGTACACCCTGGCCAAGAACGGCGCTGAAAAGCTGTGGGAAAAGGTCAACGGCGGTGCCAAGAAGGGCTACGTGAACGCTTTCGGCGCCATCACCGCCGGTCAAGCCATGCAACAAGCCAAGGCTGGCCTGGAAGCTGTGTACCTGTCGGGCTGGCAAGTTGCCGCTGACGGCAACACCTCCGAAACCATGTACCCCGACCAGTCGCTGTACGCGTACGACTCGGTGCCCACCATGGTTCGCCGCATCAACAACACCTTCAAGCGCGCTGACGAAATTCAGTGGGGCCGTGGCATCAACCCCGGTGACGAAGGTTTCGTGGACTACTTCCTGCCCATCGTCGCTGACGCTGAAGCCGGTTTCGGTGGCGTTCTGAACGCTTTCGAACTGATGAAGAACATGATCGCTTCGGGCGCTGCTGGCGTTCACTTCGAAGACCAGCTGGCCGCTGTCAAGAAGTGCGGTCACATGGGCGGCAAGGTGCTGGTCCCTACCCGTGAAGCCGTTGAAAAGCTGATTGCTGCTCGTTTCGCTGCTGACGTGATGGGCGTGCCCACCATCGTTCTGGCTCGTACCGACGCTGAAGCTGCCAACCTGCTGACTTCCGACTGCGACGACAACGACAAGCCGTTCGTCACCGGCGAGCGCACCCAGGAAGGCTTCTACCGCGTCAAGAACGGTCTGGAGCAAGCCATCAGCCGTGGCGTTGCATACGCTCCGTACGCTGACCTGGTGTGGTGTGAAACTGGCGTGCCTGACATCGGCTTCGCCCGTGAATTCGCCCAAGCCGTGCACGCCGCCTGCCCTGGCAAGCTGCTGTCGTACAACTGCTCGCCTTCCTTCAACTGGAAGAAGAACCTCAACGACTCGCAGATCGCTTCCTTCCAGGAAGAGCTGTCGGGCCTGGGCTACAAGTACCAGTTCATCACCCTGGCTGGTATCCACATCAACTGGTACAACACGTTCCAGTTCGCCCACGCTTACGCTCGCGGCGAAGGCATGAAGCACTACACCGAAATGGTGCAAGAGCCCGAATTCGCAGCTCGCGAAAAGGGTTACACCTTCGTGTCGCACCAACAAGAAGTGGGCGCTGGCTACTTCGACGACGTGACCACCGTGATCCAAGGTGGTTCGTCTTCCGTGAAGGCCCTGACCGGCTCGACCGAAGAAGAACAGTTCCACTGATCGCCCTTTGAAATCCGCCACGCTGCGGATTTCAACGGATCAAAAAAAGCCACCCTCCGGGGTGGCTTTTTTTTTGCTCACGCCCCCCTGAGTGAGGGGGTTGGTCAATGTTTGTGAATTTGTAACGGAGTCGTCACTGGCGATCCCTAGAGTCCGCCTGCGCCCCCGAATCGCAGGCCAGTCCTGGAGCGGCACGTGAGGGTGTGAATTTTGTCCATCACCTCTCTCTGACTTGCCACACCCATGCTGACCAGAACTCATGCTTCTCCGGCTCCGCGGCGTCTGACTGCTGCTTTGGCTGCCGCTCTTCCTCTGTGCCTCCTTGGGCACGTTTCTGCCTCACAGGCCGCCCTCGTCATCAGCCAGGTCTACGGTGGTGGCGGCAACTCTGGCGCCACTTACAAGAACGACTTTGTCGAGTTGCTCAACAACGGCTCCGCGTCCGTGTCAGTGGGAGGGTGGTCGGTCCAGTACGCGTCTGCCACGGGCGGGACGTGGCAGGTCACCCAGCTTCCGGCGGGCCTGGTGGTGCAGCCAGGTCAGTACGTGCTGGTTCAGATGGCGGCCGGAACGGGTGGTACGACGGCATTGGTTCCAGATGTCCTGGGAACCACAGCCATGTCTGGCACGAGTGGCAAGGTGGCGCTGGTCACGAGCACGGCTGCTTTGTCCGGGTCGACCCCGGTCGGCCTGCTGGACATGGTCAGTTACGGCTCGGCCACGCCCATCGAGGGAACGCCCATGCCGGTGCTGAGCAACACCACGGCCGCCCTGCGCACGGACGCTGGCTGCACCGACACGAACAACAACGCAGCTGATTTCGTCGTGGGCAGCCCTTCGCCACGTAACAGCGCTTCGCCCTTGGTGAGCTGTGGCAGCACCTCGACGCCCCCGCCGGTGACGCCGGTAGCGCCTTCGCTGGAGATCCCCGCTATTCAGGGAATGGGCGCGACCAGCGCCTACGTGGGACAAGTGGTGCGCACCTCCGGTGTGGTGACCCGGTTGACCAACAACGGCTTCTATCTGCAGGCCTTGCAGGGTGATGGCCTGGAGGCCAGCTCTGATGGCTTGTATGTGTTCACCAACACGGCTCCTGGCGTGAGCGTGGGGCAGCTGATCGCGCTGACCGGTACCGTGGCTGAGTTTGCTGGGGGCGGCTCGACCGTCACCCAGTTGACCTCACCGGCAGACATCGTGGTGCAAGGCTCCGGCTACAGCGTCACGCCGACGCCGATCACCTTGCCGGTCTCTGGCGGGTTGGAGCGCTACGAGGGCATGGTGGTGACGGTGAATGGCCCGCTGACGGTCAACCAGAACTACTTCCAGGCCCGCTACGGCCAGCTGACGCTGTCGGCAGGTGGGCGCCTCGAAACCCCGACCAATCGCCACCGCCCTGGCACGCAGGCGGCCGCCCTGGCGGCTGACAACGCCAGCCGCCGCATCGTGCTGGAAGATGGCAACTCCCGCCAGAACGTCAATCCGACCCCATTCACGGGGCCGACGGGGGCTTTGCGCGGCGGTGACACCCTGGGTTCGGTCACGGGCATCATTGACTACGGTCCATCGACTGCCACGGTCAGCGGGCCAGGCGACTATCGGATCGTGCCGCTGAACCCCGGAGCCATCAGCTACACCATCACGCATCCTCGCCCGACCTACGTGCCTTCAGTTGGCGGCAACTACAAGGTGGCCAGCTTCAACGTGCTGAACTACTTCACCACGTTCACCAACGGCGAAACCATCGTCAACGGGCAGACGGGCCAGACGTGCGTGGCAGGGCAGACTGCCGCGGCAAGCTGCCGCGGCGCCAGCAACTACACGGAGTTCCTGCGTCAACGCACCAAGATCGTGGAGGCACTGAGCAAGATCGATGCAGATGCCGTCGGGTTGATGGAGGTGCAGAACAACACGGTTGCCGCTCAGAACCTCGCCGACGCCCTCAACGGCAAGATGGGGGCTGGGACCTACGCGGTCGCGCCCGGGCCTGCTGCGGGGGTGATCGGCACGGACGCCATCAAGGTGTCCATGATCTACAAACCTGCCAAGCTGCAGCCGGTGGGCTTGTCTCAGATTGATGCGGCGCCCATCAACAACCGCCCGACACTGGCTCAGACCTTCCGGGTGGCCAACGGTGAAGCCTTCACGCTGGTGGTCAATCACCTCAAGAGCAAAGGCAGTTGCCCGACCTCAGGGCTCGACAAGGATCAGGGCGACGGCCAAGGCTGCCACAACGATACCCGTCTGCAGCAGGTTAAGCAGTTGCGCAACTTTGTCGGCTCGCTGCAGGCTGCCTCGGGCGCATCGGATGTGCTGTTGGTCGGGGACTTCAACGCCTATGCCAAGGAAGATCCCATCCATGCGTTGACCAGCAATGGTTACGTCGATCAGATCGGTCGTTTCAACACCTTCGGCTACTCCTATGTGTTCGATGGGGCCGCCGGCCGTCTGGACCATGCCATCAGCAGCGCGTCCTTGTCGCCCAAGGTCTCGCATGCCCTGGATTGGCACATCAACGCCGACGAGTCGCTGGCCCAGGACTACAACCTGGAGTTCAAGCAGCCGCTGTGCACCACCTGTGCGCCCGATCCTTACACCACCACGCCATACCGTTCGTCGGATCACGACCCGCTCGTGGTGGGGCTCAACCTGTACAACCAGTACATCACGGCTTCGGCCACCAGCACCTCGGTGGTCGGCACGACCGGTGACGATCTGATCACGGTCGGAGCGGGGCGTCGCACGCTGACAGGTGGGGCTGGGCGCGACCAGTTCGCCTTCCGCTCAGACTTCACCGGCGGCGCCACCATCACCGACTTTGCCCCCAGGGCGGATGTGATCAGCCTGAGGGCAGTGCTGCAGGCCCTGCGTGTTCAGGTGGCCGACCCGATCGGCCAGGGCTACGTCAGCTGCGGCGCATCCGGGGCCACCGATGCCCTCGTTTATATCGATCCCGACGCGAATGGTCCGTCGCCCCGCCGCCCGCTGATCTCACTCAAGAACATCGCCTGTGATGCGCTGAGCCATACCAACTACATCTTCTGATGTGGTGCATCCCCTGACTTTTGACCCCATTCAGATCATGATCACACTTCGTACCTCTCTCACGTCGCGTGCCACGGCCGTACGCAGCGTCGCCGCAGGTTTGCTGCTGACAGTGATGGCCACGTCCGCCTCTGCCGCGCTGTTCACCCTCAACGGCGAGGTCTCATTTGGGCCCTTGACAGGCGCATCCATCACCGGGAGCTTTGCCTACGATGAACCTCTCGGCGGTGGTTATGCCGAGGCTCCCTTGAGCAAGTTCATCCTCGACTTCATGGGGCAGACCTACACCCTGGCCTTGCCGAATGCATCTGGCCAGGCTTGGGTGAGCGATGGTGTCTTTGCGGGTTTTCAGTACGTTCTGAATGCCGATGAGGCCCATCCCGACGTCGGCATATCACTGCTCTCAGGTGATGCCATCTTCGGGCCTTGGTCGGAGGGGTACTTTGCGTTCACGACCAACCCACTGGACGACATTCAGGCCCAGACTTCATGGGGCGCCTTCACGGTGAGTCCATCTGCGGTCCCTGAGCCTGGTCAGCTTGCGCTGTTGCTGGCGGCCGGCGCCGCTGCGATGGTGGCTTCCGGGCGTTGGCGGGTGTGATCGGTTCCGCCCGGGGCCTCCACAGGCGTCGGGTGGTCAGCACATCGGCGTCAGAACTTGAGCTTCACGCCGGTGCCGATGGCCCAGGCTCGATTTCGCGGCAACGCGGGCTCCGAGCGTGGCCAGAAATGGCCCACGATGACCTCGCCAATCACGAAGTCCTGGTGAATCGGCTGGGACCACTTCATCTGCAAGCCATAGTCTCGAACGCCGACGGGTTGCCCGATCACGCCGTTGAACAAGGCCTCCAGCGACAGTTGCCGCTGACCCTCGAAGGCCTTGAATACGCCCGCGCTGCTGGACCAGCCCGCATCCTTGCTTTTGGCTGTCGCCGTGATGGCATTGAGCCAACGTGCGGTCAGGCTTGGCGTCAGGAAGTGCTCGTACGTCAGCGCGGTGGTGGAGCCGAGTTGGTCTGCCACGCTGTAGAACAAAGTTTCGCGAAACTCGACGCGGTCCTTCGGGCTCACCTCCCAGATGTGGCGGTAGCGCACCTGGCCATAGGGCTTGAGCCCCCCACGGAAGCCCAGCCGCACATCCAGGTTGTCACGCAAGGTGGCGCCGATACCGGCGAAGAACGCGTTGTCACGGTTGTCGCCGCGCAGCAGCTGTTGCTGTCGTGTGAAGGTGTCAGGTTGGTCGGTGACGATTTCTCGCCGGTCGTCGTTGCCGACGAACAGATACTGGTACGAAGCCAGATTGGGCAGGCGAAAGCGCGCCCTGAAGCGCACACCCAGGCTGGCTGAGTCATCCTCACGTTTGTACAGAGAGAGCCCCAGCTCGCCGTTGGTGACCTTGCCGCCTTCGGAAAACGGGATGTCACCAAACCAGCCATCAACACCACTGGCCAGCCATTCCACAGACGACCGCACGCCGGTACGCGTTCGGTTCATGAACGACTCGTTTGGCGTTGGCGACGACGCTGGATCAGTGCCCATCTGGGTGCTGACTGGGCTGACGCTGGAAGGTGTCGCCTCAGTGCTTTGCGCGCCAGCAGCCCAAGGCAGGCAGGCGCACAGGAGCAGCAGGCGTGCAGGCGGCGCAGGGCGGTTCATCCGCGAGGTGGTGCGAGTGTTCATCCAAGCTTCCAGAGTGGCGTGAGGCTGCCCAACGTCACCAGAGCGACCCTCGGGCCACGCCAGCATACATCCGACCGGGCGGCGCAGGCATCGGTACAAGGCACAGGTGCGTGCTCGCCGCTACAATATGCGGGTTGGCGCCAGGTTTGGGTGCGCCCTGTACAACAGGTAAGAAGCGTAGAAAGGCAGATCCGGTTATGACACCGCGAACTTCGACCACTTCCTCTACCTCGACCGAGGTCTAGTCGGCTGGCCGCTGCTTTCGTCTTCCTGTTGTCATTCAGAAAGCGCGGCGTCCACCGCGCTTTTTTCATGTCCCTCGCGGCCTGGCTGCGGGCGCACTCCAGATACTGAAGGTTCCCTCATGATTTCCATCCAATTGCCCGACGGCTCCAAGCGTGAATTTCCAGGCCCCGTGACCGTGGCCGAAGTGGCCGCGTCCATCGGTGCCGGTCTGGCCAAAGCCGCGCTGGCGGGTCGGGTCGGCCGGGGCGAAGCCGCCCGCCTGGTGGACACCAGCTACCGCATCGAGGCGGACGAGTCCCTGGCCATCGTCACCGAGAAGGATGCCGACGGTCTGGACGTGATCCGTCACTCCACCGCCCACTTGCTGGCCTATGCCGTCAAGGAGCTGTTCCCCGAGGCGCAGGTCACCATCGGCCCCACCATCGAAGACGGCTTCTATTACGACTTCGCCTACAAGCGCCCCTTCACGCCCGAAGACCTGCAGGCCATCGAAAAGAAGATGGCCGAACTGGCTAAGAAGGACGAGAAGGTCGAGCGCAAGGTGCTGCCCCGTGACGAGGCGGTGAGCTATTTCAAGGGCCTGGGCGAGCACTACAAGGCCGAGATCATCGAAAGCATCCCGGCCGATCAGGACGTGTCGCTTTACAGCGAGGGCGCCTTCACCGACCTGTGCCGCGGCCCCCACGTGCCCAGCACTGGCAAGCTCAAGCACTTCAAGCTGATGAAGGTGGCTGGCGCCTACTGGCGTGGCGACCACCGCAACGAGCAGTTGCAGCGCGTGTACGGCACTGCCTGGACGACCAAGGAAGACCTCGCCCAGTACCTGCACCGCCTGGAAGAAGCCGAGAAGCGCGACCACCGCAAGCTGGGCCGCGAACTCGACCTGTTCCACATCGACGACCACGCACCCGGTGTCGTGTTCTGGCATCCCAAGGGCTGGACCGTCTGGCAGGCCGTGGAGCAGTACATGCGCCAGGTTTACCGCGACAACGGCTACCAGGAGGTCAAGGGCCCACAGATCATCGACAAGACCCTGTGGGAGAAGACCGGTCACTGGGACAAGTACCGCGACCACATGTTCACCACCGAGTCGGAAAAGCGCGACTACGCGCTCAAGCCGATGAACTGCCCCGGCCATATCCTGATCTTCAATCAGGGCATCAAGAGCTACCGCGACCTGCCAGTTCGCTACGGTGAGTTCGGCCAGTGCCACCGCAACGAGCCCTCGGGCGGCCTGCACGGCATCATGCGCGTGCGCGGCTTCACGCAGGACGACGGTCACGTCTTCTGTACCGAAGACCAGATCCTGCCTGAGTGCGTGGACTTCACGGCGCTGCTGCAAAAAGTCTACAAGGACTTCGGCTTCACCGACATCATCTACAAGGTCGCCACGCGCCCTGAGGCCCGCATTGGCTCGGACGAAGTCTGGGACAAGGCCGAGCAGGCGCTGATGGAAAGCTTGCGCGCCACGGGCAGTGAGTTCACCATCGCGGTGGGCGATGGCGCTTTCTACGGCCCCAAGATTGAGTACACGCTGAAGGACGCGCTGGGCCGCCACTGGCAGTGCGGCACCATCCAGGTCGACTTCTCCATGCCGCAGCGCCTGAACGCGGAATACGTGGCCGACACCAGCGAGCGCAAGCACCCGGTCATGCTGCACCGCGCCATCCTCGGCTCGCTCGAGCGCTTCATCGGCATCCTGATCGAGCAGCACGCCGGGGCCTTGCCCGTGTGGCTGGCGCCCGAGCAGGTGGTGGTGCTCAACATCACCGATGCACAGGCTGATTACGCGCAAGAGATTGCCAAAACGCTGCAGAAGCAGGGCTTGCGCGTTCAGTTGGATTTGCGCAACGAGAAGATCACGTATAAAATCCGCGAGCACTCGATGCAGAAGGTGCCGTACTTTATCGTTGTCGGTGACAAGGAGAAGGCTGACGGCACCATCGCCGTGCGCGCCCGGGGTAACCAGAACCTCGGTGTGATGTCACTCGACGACTTCTCCCAGAAGATCTCTCAAGACATCGCCAGCAAGGCCTGAGGTGGGGCTGCGCTTTGTCCATGTGGATGAGGCGCAGACTTGCCGGGTTTGCCTGGGTGCGTGATCAAGGTTAACCGGTGCAGGCGTCCAGAGCCTGTGGCCAAAAGGAATTCAACATCGCTAACTTCTTTGACCGCCGTACGCGCAATGACGAGCGCAAGCATCGGCTCAATCGTGAAATCATGGCTCCCGAAGTCCGCCTGACAGGCGTTGAGAACGAGCCCCTTGGTATCGTCAGTGTCCAGGAAGCCTTGCGGATGGCCGCCGAGCTTGACGTGGATCTGGTGGAAATCTCTGCCACGGCTGAACCGCCGGTCTGTCGTTTGATGGACTATGGCAAGTTCAAGTACCAAGAGCAGAAGAAGGCTCACGATGCCAAGCTGAAGCAAAAGGTCATTGAGGTCAAGGAAGTCAAGTTCCGCCCTGGTACGGATGAAGGCGACTACCAGATCAAGCTGCGCAACCTGCGCCGCTTCCTGGAAGAAGGCGACAAGGGCAAAGTCACCCTGCGCTTCCGTGGTCGTGAAATCACCCACCAGGAAATCGGGATGCGTTTGCTGGAGCGTGTTCGCGACGATCTGACCGATGTGTCAGTGGTCGAGAACATGCCCAAACTGGAAGGGCGCCAGATGATCATGGTGCTCGGCCCGAAGAAGAAGAAATAATCACCCGGCTTCGGCCGTGTGATTTGCCAAGGTGGCGGTTTGGTCGCCACCACCATTGGCTCAAAGTGCCTGCAGGCCATCAAGACACGGAAGTGGTATTTCGTGGCGCCTGGCAGGAACAACTTAAAAGGAGCAGAACATGCCCAAAATGAAGACCAAGAGCAGTGCGAAGAAGCGTTTTCGCGTTCGCCCGGGTGGTACCGTCAAGCGCGGTCAAGCCTTCAAGCGCCACATCCTGACCAAGAAGACCACGAAGAACAAGCGCCAGCTCCGCGGCGCCGTCAGCGTGCACGAAACCAACATGGGTTCCATCGCTCAGATGTTGCCCATGGCCGGTCTCTGATCTTTTTGTCCTGATTCATCGCTGAAGGAGTTAATCCATGCCTCGCGTCAAACGTGGTGTAACAGCCCGCGCTCGTCATAAGAAAGTTCTCGCCCTGGCCAAGGGTTTCCGTGGTCGCCGCAAGAACGTGTTCCGCATCGCCAAACAGGCTGTCATGAAGGCTGGGCAGTATGCCTACCGCGACCGCCGTGCCAAGAAGCGTGAGTTCCGCCGTCTGTGGATCGCACGTATCAACGCCGGTAGCCGTGCTTTGGGCCTGACCTACAGCAAGTTCATCGCTGGCATCAAGAAGGCATCGATCGAGATCGACCGCAAGGTGCTGGCCGACATGGCCGTCAACGACCCGGCAGCTTTTGCCAGCATCGTTGAAAAGGCCAAGGCTCAACTGGCTGCTTGATTTTCAAGCAATCAGCAAGATGCTGCGCCCGGCTGCATCGGTTCAGGGCAACCTGAGCGGGCAGGCGGGTGATTCAAAGGCCAACCGTGTGTTGGCCTTTTTTTTCGACACAAGACAATGAACGATCTCGACGCACTGGTTCTGTCCGCCCAAGAGGCTTTCTCTGCCGCCACGACCCCGGCCGACCTGGAGAACGCCAAGGCGCGCTTCCTGGGCAAGTCTGGCAGCGTGACCGAGCTGCTCAAGGGCATGGGGGCACTCACTCCCGAAGAGAAGAAGACCCGTGGCGCCGCGATCAACCAGGCCAAGCAGCGGGTCGAGGCTGCGCTCACCGAGCGCCGTCAGGCCCTGTTGGATGCCGAACTGGCGCAGCAATTGCGCGCCGAGAGCTTGGACGTGACCCTGCCGGGTCGCCGTCGCGGTGAAGGCGGTCTGCACCCGGTTTCGCTGAGCATTGAGCGCATCGAAGGCATCTTCGGCTCGATGGGTTTTGCTGTGGCCGATGGACCGGAAATCGAGACCGACTGGTTCAACTTCACGGCCCTCAACACGCCGGAAGACCACCCTGCGCGCTCCATGCACGACACCTTTTATGTGGACGGCGGTCACCTGCTGCGCACGCACACCAGCCCGATGCAGGTGCGCTACGCCGTGCAGCACGTCCAGCGTCACGCCCAGGCCATGGCCCAGGGCGAGCGCATGCCCGATCTGCGCGTGATCGCGCCGGGCCGCACCTACCGTGTGGACAGCGATGCCACGCACTCGCCCATGTTCCACCAGTGCGAAGGCCTGTGGATTGGCGAGAACGTCAGCTTCACCGACCTGAAGGCCATGTTGGGAGACTTCTTCAGCACCTTCTTCGAGACCGACGAGCTGGACATCCGCTTCCGTCCGTCCTTCTTCCCCTTCACCGAGCCTTCGGCCGAGGTGGACATCGCTTTCGCGTCGGGTCCGCTCAAGGGCCGCTGGCTGGAAGTGGGCGGGGCAGGGCAGGTGCACCCGAACGTGGTGCGCAATTACGGCCTGGACCCTGAGCACTACATCGGTTTCGCGTTCGGCCTGGGCCCGGATCGCCTGACCATGCTGCGCTATGGCGTCAACGACCTGCGCCTGTTCTTCGAAGGCGATCTGCGCTTCCTGCAGCAGTTCCAGTGAGGGACACGCCATGAGTACCGCCACACCGATCCGAGCTTGGGCTGCGCAGGCCTTGAACCAGCCTGTGGTGCCGTTCTCTTACGACCCCGGTCCCTTGGGGGCGGAAGACGTCGAGATCCGCGTCGAGCATTGCGGCCTGTGTCACTCTGACCTGTCGGTGATCGACGGCGAATGGGGCCCGGCCGCCTATCCCGTCGTGGGTGGGCACGAGGTCATCGGCACCGTGGTGGCTCTGGGTACCCAGGCGCGTGGCCTGAAGTTGGGCCAGCGTGTGGGTCTGGGCTGGATGAGTGGCAGTTGCATGGCCTGTGCGTCTTGCCTGAGCGGGCAACCGCAGATGTGCCGTGCCGGCGTGCCCACGATCATCGGGCACCACGGTGGCTTTGCCGAGCGCGTGCGTGCGCACTGGCTGTGGGTGGCGCCGATTCCCGAGGGGCTGGATCCGCAGGATGCCGGCCCGCTGCTGTGCGGCGGTGTGACGGTCTTTTCGCCTTTCCTGAATTTCGACATCAAGCCGACGCACCATGTGGGCGTGGTGGGCATCGGCGGCCTGGGTCACCTGGCCTTGCAGTTTGCTCGGGCATGGGGCTGCGAGGTCACGGCCTTCACGTCCAGCGATTCCAAGCGCGACGAAGCCTTGCAGATGGGCGCGCATCATGTGGTCTCCAGCGTGGATGCGGCTGCCATGAAGGCCCTGCGCGGTCGCCTCGATATGGTGCTGGTCACCGTGAACGTGATGCTCAACTGGAAAGCCTTGATGAGCACGCTGGCGCCCAATGGCCGCCTGCACCTGGTGGGCGTGCTGCCTCAGCCCATGGAGGTCGAGGCCGGCCCGCTGATCGGTGGCCAGCGCAGTGTGTCGGGCTCGCCCACGGGGTCGCGCCAGGACATCGACACCATGCTGGCGTTCGCGGCCCGCCATGGCATCAAGCCGCAAACCGAACATTTTCCGATGAGCCGCCTCAACGATGCGCTGGATCACCTGCGCGCAGGCAAGGCTCGATACCGTGTGGTGCTGGACGCGGATTTCGAGCAGGCCTGAGCCCGCTCTTCGTGACCCTTCCTCACCCTCGCACGGTTCACTGAACACAGATACCCAAGGATCCCTGACATGCAATTCCCCGAGTCCTGGCTGCGCAGTTTCTGCAACCCCGACCTGAGCACCCAGCAACTGGCTGACCTGCTGACCATGGCCGGTCTGGAAGTGGAAGAGCTGCAACCCGTGGCCCCGGCATTCACGGGTGTGGTGGTGGCGCAGGTGCTGGAAGTGGCCAAGCACCCGGATGCCGACCGCCTGAACGTGTGCAAGGTGGACGCGGGCACCGGCGAGGTGCTGCAGATCGTTTGCGGTGCCCCCAATGTGCGCCCGGGCATCAAGATTCCGTGTGCCACGGTGGGGGCCGAACTGCCTCCGGGCGCCGATGGCAAGGTCTTCAAGATCAAGCTGGGCAAGCTGCGCGGGGTCGAGAGCCAGGGCATGCTGTGCTCTGCCCGTGAACTGGGCGTCTCGGAAGAGTCCAACGGCCTGCACATCCTGGCCGAGGACGCGCCCATCGGCGTGAACATCCGTGAGCACCTCAAGCTTGACGACACCCTGTTCACCCTCAAGCTCACCCCCAATCTGGCACATTGCCTGAGCGTGGCCGGCATCGCCCGCGAGGTCTCGGCCTTGACCGGTGCGCCGCTGACCCTGCCGAGCATCGAGTCGGTTAAGCCGGGTGTCGATGCGGCGCTGAAGGTCACCGTGCAGGCGCCCGAGCTGTGTGGTCGCTTTGCCGGCCGCGTCATCCAGGGCGTCAATCCGCAGGCGGCGACGCCTGATTGGATGGTCGAACGCCTGGCGCGTTGCGGCCAGCGTCCTGTGTCGGCGCTGGTCGACATCTCCAACTACGTGATGTTCGAGCTAGGTCAGCCTTCGCACGTGTTCGACCTGGACAAGATCCAGGGCGAGTTGCAGGTGCGCTGGGCGCAGCCTGGTGAAACGCTCAAGCTGCTCAACGGCAACACCGTGACCCTGGACGAACAGGTCGGCGTGATCGCTGCGGGCGCCCAGGTCGAGTCACTGGCCGGCATCATGGGCGGGGACGAGACCGCCGTGGGTGACGACACCCGCAACGTCTACCTGGAAGCCGCCTTCTGGTGGCCCAAGGCGATTGCCGGGCGTGCCCGCCGATACAACTTCTCGACCGATGCGTCGCACCGGTTCGAGCGGGGCGTGGACCCGGCGCCTACCGTGCAGTATCTCGAGCGAATCACCCAGCTGATCCTCGACATCTGCGGTGGCCAGGCCGGTGCGGTGGATGATCAGGTGGTCAAGGCAGTCGAGCGCAAGCCGGTGACCTTGCGACTGTCGCGTGCGCAGCGTGTGATCGGCATGCCGGTCACGCTGACCGAGTGCCAGACCGTGCTCCATCGCCTGGGCCTGCCTTACAGCACGGTCGCGCGCGGTGGGGACACCGACCTCATCGTGACGCCGCCGAGCTGGCGCTTCGACCTGCAGATCGAGGAAGACCTGATCGAAGAAGTGGTGCGCGTGATCGGCTTTGACAAGCTGCCCAAGCGTGCGCCTCTGGCTCCCGTGACCCCCTTGGTGCTGCCGGAAGCGCGTCGCAGCCTGCACACGGTCCGTCATGAGGTCGCCGCGCGCGGCTACCAGGAAGTCATCACCTTCAGTTTCGTGGAAGAGCGCTGGGAAGCAGATTTTGCCGGCAACACCCAACCCATCCGCGTGCTCAACCCGATTGCCAGCCCATTGTCCGTGATGCGCTCGACGCTGATTGGCAGCCTGGTCGAGGTGCTCAAGACCAACCTGTCGCGCAAGGCCGAGCGCGTGCGCCTGTTTGAAGTGGGCCGCGTGTTCAAGCGCGACGCGACGGTGCCCGACAGCAACCTGACTGTGGCCGGCTTTGACCAACCCGTGCGGGTGAGCGGTCTGGCCTACGGCCCCGCCGATGCCCTGCAGTGGGGTGCCGCGGCGCGCAACGTCGATTTCTTCGATGTGAAGGGTGATGTCGAGGCGCTGCTGGCGCCGCGTCAGGCCATGTTTGTCGCGGCCGAACATCCTGCCTTCCACCCGGGTCGTTGTGCCCAGGTGCTGGTGGCAGGGCAGCCGGTGGGTTTCGTGGGTGAACTGCACCCGAAGTGGCGTCAGGCCTACGACCTGCCTTTGGCGCCGGTGCTGTTTGAATTGGATGCCAGCGTGCTGAGTCAGCGTGTGGTGCCGGCCTTCCAGTCGGTGCCGCGCATGCAGTCGGTGTACCGTGATCTGGCCCTGGTGGTCAGCGACACCACGGCCCACGATGCCGTGATTGGTGCCATCACACAGGCCGCGACCGATGGCCTGGTGCGTGGCGCGCGCCTGTTCGACATTTACAAGCCCAAGACCCCGGTGGCGGGCATGGCCGAGCAAGAGCGCAGCCTGGCCGTGAGGGTGGAGTTGCGTGACGACGAGCAGACCTTGACCGACGAACGCATCGACGCGGCCATGCAGGCGGTGTTGGCGGCGGTGGGCTCGGCAGTGGGTGCGCGCGTTCGCGCTTGAGGCCGGGGAGGGCCGTGGACATGAATGACAAGATCAGCGACCTGACCGTGCTGCTGCCGACCATTGAAACGCCCACGCTGACCAAGGCCGAGCTGTCGGAGATGCTCTTTGACAGGCTGGGGCTCAACAAGCGTGAGTCCAAGGACATGGTCGAGGCCTTCTTCGAGTCGGTGCAAGGCGCCCTGGTTGAAGGGCAGGATGTGAAGTTGTCGGGTTTTGGCAACTTTCAGATCCGCCGCAAGGCCCCTCGCCCAGGGCGCAATCCGCGTACGGGCGAGGTCATTCCCATCAAGGCCCGCAACGTCGTGACCTTCCATGCGAGCCAGAAGCTCAAGGGCATGGTGCAGGGTGACGTTCCTTCGGACGACGACTTGGAGTAAAGTCTGAAGCCTTTGCCCGCTGTAGATGATGCGGGCAAAGTTCTTCATGCTTTAGGGACACATGGACCGCGTCGACAGCGCTTTGCCGCCCATTCCTGCCAAACGCTACTTCACCATCGGTGAGGTGAGCGAGTTGTGTCTGGTCAAGCCCTATGTGCTGCGGTACTGGGAGCAGGAGTTCGTCCAGCTCAAGCCGATGAAGCGCCGGGGCAACCGCCGCTACTACCAGCACCATGAGGTCTTGCTGATTCGCCGCATCCGCGAACTCTTGTACGAGCAGGGCTTCACGATCAGCGGCGCGCGCAATCAGCTGGCCGAGGGCGGCGCCCATCGGCACATCCACGAGTCAGTAGAAGAGGATCTGCCACTGGACCCCGCTCAGGCGACGTCACCCGTTGGTCTGCTGGCCCAGGCGGCGATGGCGGGCACTGCGTCGTCGCCGACGTGGAGTGGTGGGGCATCCAGCCGCGCCTTGCAGGCCAGTGTGTCAGCAACCGCGGGGGCGGCTTGGGGGGCTCCCGACCTGGCTGACATGCAGTCGCTAGATACACAGACGGTGATGGCTTTGCGCGAAGCCCTGGTGTCGATCCGCGATTTGTTGGCTTGATGTAAAAAAGTTTGGCGGTCTTGCAAAACAGCAGGTTTCCATCATATAATTTAATTCTTGTCGGGGCGTAGCGCAGCCTGGTAGCGCACTTGCATGGGGTGCAAGGGGTCGCGAGTTCGAATCCCGCCGCCCCGACCAAGAAATAGCCGAAACCCGGTATCGAAAGATACCGGGTTTTCTGCTTTCTGGGACCAAGGCAGGCTCACGCTAGTGAGAGCAGTCCTGAGCCAAGTGGGTCAAAGGTCAGTGGGTCAAGGGGACGAACACCACCGGCAGCACATCGCGCTCCACCAACTGACCGTCGGCGCCTTTCCTGATCAACCTCAGGCTCTGCCCGAAGCGACTATCGCCCACCGGCATCACGAGCACGCCACCGGGTTTGAGTTGCGCGATGAGGGCTGTGGGCACCTCATGGCTTGCAGCCGTCACGATGATGGCGTCATAAGGCGCATGCTCGGGCCAGCCTAGGCTGCCATCCCCGGTACGAACGCTGACGTTGTGATAACCCAGGCGCAGCAGCCGCTCTTTTGCCTCATCGGCCAGTGGGGTGACGACCTCGAGCGAATACACATGCTTGACGAGCCCCGACAAGACTGCCGCCTGGTAGCCTGACCCCGTGCCGATTTCCAGCACCACCTGATCAATTTGGGGCTCAATCAACTCGGTCATCAGGGCCACGATGTAGGGTTGCGAAATCGTCTGCCGGTGCCCGATGGGCAAGGGCACGTTCTGGTAGGCCGCGTCTTGAAGATGGACGGGCACAAAGGCATCGCGGGGCACCTGCCGCAAAGCCTGCATCAGGCGCCCGGACAGCGACGCGCAACCTGTCAGGTTCTGCGTCTCGCGCACCTCGGCCTCGATTTCCTGGAGCAGGGCATCGTGGGCACGTTGATGGATGGTGCTCAAGATGCCTCCCCACGGTCAGTCAGTCACGAAGTTTGCGCTGTTTTTGGATGCTGCGGTCGAATTCCTGCTGCAGCACTACGGGAAATGCGGCACTGATAGAGCCGATGGCCAGGGGGCGCAGGCGCTCGAACAAGGCCTTCAAGGGCTCGACCACGCTGCCTTCTGTGGCTGTGCCCCGGGCGCTCTCAGCCTTGGCCGCCACATCCTTGGCCAGGCTCAGAAAAAGCTGTTCGACGTAGGCCTTGGCAATGATGCGGGTGTGCTTGATCAGTTCATCTTGCAGGTCCAGCACCGTGTCCAGCGGCACATGCAGTTCGGCCAATTGGATGCCGATGCGCTCCAGTGCGGGGCTGAGAATTTCGACCTCGTCCGGCCCAAGGCGGCGATAAAGGCCGTTCTGGCTCAGACGCTCTTTCTGTTCAGGTGTGGCTGGGGTGGCCCAATGCGAGGCCATTTCCGACAAGGCCTTGCGCTTGGGCGCTTCTACTGTGAAGAACGTGGTTGAGAACAGCCCACTGATCAGCGAATACTCGGACCAAGCCCCTTCTGGTGTGTTCTCCAGCATGTCTTTGATCGTGTCGAGCCGGAAGCCTTGCTGACGCAGATCGCGGATCAACTCCAGTTTGCCTTGGTGCTCGTGGTCATACAGGCCGAGGCGGCCTTTCAGACGTGGCGGGGGCATGAGACCGGCTGTCTGATAGGCGCGGATGTTGCGCACACTCACCCCGGTTCGTGCCGCCAACTCCTCTACGGTGATTTCCGGGTCGGTGCTGTCGGGCGCACGGGTGGGGCGGGCGCGTGAAGAATTGGCAGATTTTGGATGCATCGGCTGGGCGAACACTGAATGGACCACATGATACCGATCGCATATTGCAGAGTTAATGTAACATTCGGCTTGTTGTGTTAATGCGGCTGGTCGTGCACGCGCCGTCGTCCGAGGTGTTCATGGAAAAAATCTGGTTGAAGAATTACCCTGCCAACATGCCGCAGGAAATCGACGCAAGCCAATATGGTTCGTTGGTGGCCCTGCTGGACGAGGCCATGCGCAAGTACAAAGACCGAGTGGCTTTTCGCTGCATGGGCGCGTCGTTGAGTTACGGTGAGCTGGACCAGCTGTCGGCACAAGTGGCGTCTTGGCTGCAGGCGAAAGGCCTGAAGAAGGGCAGCCGCGTGGCGGTGATGATGCCCAATGTGTTGCAGTACCCGGTGGTCGTTGCAGGCATCTTGCGTGCGGGCTGCGTGGTGGTCAACGTCAACCCGATGTACACGCCGCGTGAGCTGGAGCACCAGTTGCAAGACAGCGGTGCGGAAGCCATTTTCATTCTCGAGAATTTCGCGACCACCTTGCAAGCCATCCATGCGCGTGGCCATCTCAAGCATGTGGTGGTGGCATCGATGGGCGATTTGATGGGCCTGATCAAGGGGGCCTTGACCAACTTCGTCGTGCGTCGTGTGCGCAAGATGGTGCCCGCTTGGTCGCTGCCAGGACACCACGGATTTGGACAGGTGCTGGCCGAGGGCGCGCGCCAGGCCTACCAGCCGGTGTCCTTGACGCCCGATGACGTCGCGTTCCTGCAGTACACCGGTGGCACCACCGGCGTGTCCAAGGGGGCCACCTTGCTGCAACGCAACCTGCTGTCCAATGTGCTGCAGTGCGAAGCGTGGTTGATGAATGGGGTGGACCGTCAGGCTTTTCCGCAGCTCAATGTGGTGTGTGCCTTGCCGCTGTATCACATCTTCGCGCTGACGGTGTGCGCGCTCATGGGCATCCGTAACGGTGCCTGCATGTTGCTGATCCCCAATCCGCGTGACATTCCCGGCTTCATCAAGGAGCTGTCGCAGTTCCGATTCCACCTGTTCCCGGCCGTCAACACGCTCTACAGCGGCCTGATGAACAACCCCGAGTTCGCCAAGCTGGACTTCTCCAGCCTGCAGGTGACGATCGGCGGTGGCATGGCCGTGCAGCGCGCTGTGGCCGAGCGCTGGAAGGCGATCACGGGCAAGCCCATCATCGAAGGCTATGGCCTGTCGGAAACCTCGCCGGTGGCCACCTGCAACCCCAACAACATCGAGGTGTACACCGGCACCATCGGTTTGCCGCTGCCGTCCACCGAGGTCTCCATCCGTGACGATGACGGCCAGGAGCTGGCGTTGGGCCAGGCGGGCGAAATCTGCATTCGCGGCCCTCAGGTGATGGCCGGTTACTGGCATCGCGCAGAGGAAACCGCCCAGGTCATGACGCCGGATGGTTTCTTCAAGACCGGTGACGTGGGCATCGTGGACGAGCAGGGTTACGTCAAGATCGTGGACCGCAAGAAGGACATGGTCCTGGTATCTGGCTTCAATGTTTACCCCAATGAGGTAGAAGATGTGGCCGTCCTGCATCCGGGGGTGTTGGAGGCGGCCGTGATCGGTGTGCCTGACGCCCATTCAGGTGAGGCGGTGAAGCTGTTCGTCGTGCGCCGAGACCCTGAGTTGACGAAAGAAGACCTGGCCGAGTTTTGCAAGGAACAGTTGACCGGCTACAAGCGCCCCAAGTACATTGAATTCCGCGATGACTTGCCCAAGTCCAACGTGGGCAAGATCCTGCGCCGCGAACTGCGCGACGCCGACCTGAAGAAAGCAGCCTGACCATGAACTCCTTAAGCAAAAAACTGGCCGGAGCGGTTCTGTCTGCCTTGCTGCTGGCAACCTGGTCTTCGGCGCATGCCGCCCGGGATGTGGGCGGTGTTCGTTTCGAGGACCAGCTCACGCTGGCCGATCAGGCCCTGGTGCTCAATGGCGCCGGCATGCGCGTCAAGATGATCATCAAGGTGTATGCGGTGGGCTTGTATGTGCCACGCCGCGATGCATCCGCGGTGTCCGTGTTGAACCAGCCAGGTCCGAAGAGCGTGCGCATCGTCATGCTGCGCAATGTGTCGGCCGAGCAGCTGGCCGATAGTCTGGTGACCGGCATCGAAGACAATGCGTCGTCGGCTGAGCAGGCGGTCCTGCGCAAGCGTCTGGAGGCGCTGCAGGCCACGATGCTGAAAGTGGGTGAGGCGCAGAGGGGCTCCGTGATCCAGTTGGATTACGTGCCTGGCCAAGGCACCCACATCACCCTGGGGGGCAAGGCGCTGGGGCAAGACATTGCGGGCGAGGACTTCTATCGCGCGTTGCTCAGGATCTGGTTGGGCGAGCACCCTTCGGACAACGCGCTCAAGCGAGATCTGCTGGGCGTGTCCTGAGGCAGGGCGCCTGCGGGCACCAAAGAGAAAAGGCCGGTGATCGAACCGGCCTTTTTTGCGCCTGCATGAATGGCAGGGTTGGCAGTCAGGGTGCGATCAGCACTTGATACCCATGTGCAGGGCCACCACACCACCTGTCATGTTGTGCACATCGACGTGGCCGAAACCGGCTTCCTTCATCATGCCTTTGAGGGTGGCCTGATCGGGGTGCATGCGGATGGATTCAGCCAAGTATTGGTAGCTGGCCGCATCGCCTGCCACGAACTGACCGATTTTGGGCAGGACCTTGAAGGAGTACCAGTCGTAGACCTTTTCCAGCGGCTTGGCGACCTTGGAGAACTCCAGCACCAGCAGGCGTCCGCCGGGCTTGAGGACGCGGCACATTTCGGCCAGGGCCAAGTCCTTGTGCGTCATGTTGCGCAGACCGAAGGCCACCGTGACGATGTCGAAGGTGTCGGTGGGGAAGGGCAGCTTCTCGGCGTCGCACAGCGTGGTGGGCAGGGCCACGCCACTGTTGAGCAGTCGGTCACGGCCGGTGCTCAGCATGGCTTCGTTGATGTCGGTATGCACGACCATGCCACTGGGGCCCACGCGCTTGGCGAAGGCCTCGGACAAATCGCCCGTGCCGCCGGCGATGTCGAGCACCTTGTGGCCTTCACGCACGTCGCTGGCGGCGATGGTGTAGGTCTTCCACAGGCGGTGCAGACCCATCGACATCAGGTCGTTCATGATGTCGTACTTGTTGGCGACGGAGTCAAACACACCGCGAACGCGTTGTGCCTTCTGGGACTCGTCTACCTGCTGGAAACCGAAGTGCGTGCTGCTCATGTCAGCATCTTACTACCGGGTTAGCCCGCTGCTGCCACAGGGGTGGGGGAGAGCGCCCGGCCGCAGGCCACGCCGCTGGCCCAGGCCCACTGAAAGTTGTAGCCCCCCAGCCAGCCGGTCACATCGACCACCTCGCCAATAAAGTACAGGCCCGGCACTTTTTTGCTTTCCATGCTTTGGGAGCTGAGCTCGCGGGTGTCGACGCCCCCGGCGGTGACCTCGGCCTTGGCGTAGCCCTCGGTGCCGTTGGGCACGATGGACCAGGCATTGGCCGATTGGCCCAGCGCGTCGAGATCCTTGTCCTTGAGTTCGGCCAGGGCTGCGTCCGGGCGCAGGGACGGCGAGATGCGAACGGCCTGCTCGGCCAGCCAGGTTTGCGCCAGGCGCTGCGGCACGGCCTCACCCAGGGCGCGGGCCCATTCTGTGGAGAGTTGCTTGCGCGAGCCCGTCTTGGCCTGCTTGAGGCTGCCTGCGAGGTCGCGCTGCGGGGTCAGGTTCAGGGTGAGCGCCTGACCGGGCTGCCAGTAGCTGGAAATTTGCAGGATGGCCGGGCCGCTGAGGCCCCGGTGGGTGAACAGCAGGTCTTCCAGAAACAGCGCCGCGTTGCCCTTGGGGCGCTTGCCTTTGGCGTTGGGCGCCGCAGGGGTGCTGACTTCCACCTCCAGTGAGATGCCGGCCATGGGCACGAACGGGGCCCAGGTGTCGGCGGCAAAGGTCAGGGGTACGAGGGCGGGGCGAAGGGGCACGATCTGGTGGCCCAGTTGGGCGGCCAGCTTTTGCCCGAAGTCGGTCGCGCCGATCTTGGGGATCGCGAGCCCACCGGTGGCGATCACGACCTGGTGGGCGCGGATGGGGCCGCGATCGGAGTCGATTTCAAAGCGCACGGCGTCGGAGTCGGCGGCGCCCAGGGGACGGACAGCCTGCACAGCGCAGGGCTGCCAGCGGGTGACGTGGCCGGCGTCGCACTCGCGCAGCAGCATCTGGATGATGTCGTTGGCGCTGTGGTCGCAAAACAGCTGGCCGCGGTGCTTTTCGTGCCAGGCAATGCCGTGGCGCTCGACCAGGCGCAGGAAGTCTTGCGGGGTGAAGCCGGCCAGGGCGGAGCGGCAGAAGTGCGGGTTCTCGCTGAGAAAGTTGGCGGGCGTGACCTCACGGTTGGTGAAGTTGCAGCGCCCGCCCCCGGAGATGCGGATTTTTTCGGCGACTTTGGGGGCGTGGTCCAGCAGCAGCACCTTCAGGCCACGTTGGCCTGCGACAGCTGCACACATCAGACCGGCTGCGCCTGCGCCGATCACCACCACATCGTAAGAAGACATGCCGCGATTGTCGCCGCTGAGAGCAGGCTACCGCGCTTGCATCAGAAGTTGCTGTGACCGAGCGTCTGACTGGGGGCAAACACGGGCATGCCGTCGTCGTCTTCGGCCGAGACGAAGCGGGAGTCACCCTGGCTGCGTGCTTCATCCAGGGCCAGCAGGGCGCGGCGGATGGCGTCGGTCAGCTTTTCGTCGGGTTGCACCTGCACCACCCCAAAACTCAGACTCAGGGGCTGTTGTTGCAGGGCTTGGCGGCTGCGTTCAACGTGGCGGACCATGCGCTGTGCCACGTGCAACGCATCTTTGACGGTGGTGTCGGTCAGCAGGGCCACGAATTCGTCGCCACCGAGTCGGCCCATCAGGTCGCGGGTGCGCAGCAGGCGTCGGGCACTGCCGGCCACCAGCTTGAGGGCCTCATCGCCAGCAGCGTGGCCGTGTTTCTCGTTGATGGTTTTGAAATGGTCAATGTCAAACAGCATCAAGGCGGCTGAACCCGGAGTGCTCAGCCGCAGGGCCTGGGTACCCATTTCGGTGAAGTGCCGGCGGTTTGGCAACTGCGTGAGCATGTCGAAGTCGGCCATGACGCGCAGTTGCCGGTGGGACTCACGCAGGTCGTGTTCGGTGCGCTCATAGGTGAGCAGCAGGCAGATGTAGACCGAGAAAATGACGCCGGCCACCAGCGCCACGAGCACGGCCGGTTGCTGGACGTGGTCAGGGGTGGTGACGGGTGCCCCCCAGCTGCTCAGTCCCGACACAAGGCGAGGGACCTGGATCAGGGCGGCGGACACCAGGTACAGCAGCAGGGCCTTGAGATAAGGGCTTTGACGCCAGTCGCGGATGGCGTGGATCTGCCAGCCGGCATACACAAAGAAGCCGATGCTCACGAAACTGAAGCTCGCTACGCGTGCGCCAAGATCGTCGGGCAGGTTGTGATCGAGGGTGAGCAAGGCCCAAAACCCCAGCGCCAACAGGGCCGCGTCCATCCAGTGCGGGGTGCGGAAATTGGTGCGGGCGTAGAACTGCCGCATGCCGGTCAGCATGGTCATGGGCCATTGCAGCCACAACAGGACTGACAAGGCGGGCAGCCAGGGATGGGCCTCTCGCAGCAGCAGGCACACAGCGCTGAGCAGGGTCAGGCCTTGGGCGGCGGTCCACCACCAGTAGCCGCGGTAGGTGCGCTGGGTCAGGCCGACCAGGGTCATGATGACGGTGGTGGTCAGGAGCACCACGCAAACCACCAAGGCGAGGGTCGGGAGATGAAGCGACATCGAAGCGGGTGTGAGGCGGTTGGCGTGGGGCGGGCGACTTCAGGGTGTGTTGATCTCGGCCACAATGGCCAAGCCTCAGCTCTGCGGCCTAGCTTGCAGAGCATTGTGCGCCCCACTGGAGGGGTGCGACACCCCACTTCCTGGGGTGCGAAACTTTGTGGAGTGTTGAGTCATGGCCATGGATGTGGTGGATTTCGAGATCAAGGGTGCCGAAATGCAGTTCGTAGAGGTCGAACTCGACCCCGGCGAAGCGGCCATCGGCGAGGCTGGCAGCATGATGTTCATGGAGGCCGGCGTCGAGATGGACACGGTTTTCGGTGATGGCTCGGCGCAGCAGAGCGGCGGCCTGTTCGGCAAATTGCTGGGTGCCGGCAAGCGCTTGATCACCGGCGAGAGCCTGTTCACGACTGTCTATACCAACCAGTCCAGTGCCAAAAAACGGGTGGCCTTTGGCGCACCGTATCCGGGCAAGATCCTGCCGATGGACCTGCGCCAACTGGGCGGCACCCTGATCTGTCAAAAGGACTCTTTTCTGTGCGCCGCGCGCGGGGTGTCCTTGGGCATTGCCTTGCAGCGCAAGCTGGGGGCGGGCTTTTTCGGGGGTGAAGGCTTCATCATGCAGAAGCTGGAAGGCGACGGCATGGCGTTCGTGCACGCGGGCGGCACAGTGGTGCGACGCGATCTGCAACCTGGCGAGACCTTGTACATCGACACGGGCTGTGTGGTGGCCTACACGCAAGGCGTGGATTTCGACATCCAGTACGTGGGCAAGATCAAGACGGCTTTGTTCGGCGGAGAGGGCATCTTCCTTGCGCGCGTGACGGGGCCCGGACAGGTGTGGCTGCAAAGCCTGCCCTTCTCGCGCCTTGCTTCGCGCATCTTTGCCGCGGCACCCCAGGCCGGGGGACGTGGCCGTGATGAGGGCTCCTTGTTGACTGGCGTGGCGGGCGGCTCCTTGCTGGGTGGTCTGCTGGGCGGGGACGAGGAGTGAGCGGGAACGTGCCACCGCTGGGCCGCATGCTGGACGCAGGCTGGCGCGCGCTGGTCTATTGCCTGAGGCCGCAGGTGATCTGGCTGTCGTTCTTGCCCTTGCTCCTGGCGGCGGCGGTGCTGGGCAGCCTGGCCTGGTGGGGTTGGAGCGACGGCGTCGCCTGGGTGCGAGCCATGCTGGATGGCTGGTCGGTCAGCCAGCACGTGCTCTCGGCCCTGGACAGCTGGGGCTTGCCGCAATTGCGCATGGCGGTGGCCCCGTTGGTGTTGGTGTTGGTTGTGATTCCACTGGTGGTGGTGATGTGCCTGCTGCTGGTGGCGGCCTTGATGACGCCGGCCCTTGTCAAGCTGGTGGTGCACCGGCGTTTTCCGGCGCTGCAGTCGCGCCACCAGGCCTCGGTGTGGCAAAGCCTGTGGTGGTCGTTGCACGCCACGGTGCTGGCGCTGCTGGCCCTGATGGTGAGCCTGCCTCTGTGGCTGGTGCCCCCGCTGGCGGTGGTGCTGCCGCCTTTGATCTGGGGCTGGTTGACCTACCGCGTGCTGGTGTTCGACACCCTGGCAGATTGGGCCACCCCGCAGGAGCGGGAGCACCTGCTGCGCACGCACCGCCCGGCCTTGTTGACCATGGGCGTGATCGCGGGCTACCTGGGGGCAGCCCCGGCCGCGCTGTGGGCCCTGGGTGTGCTGGCGCTGGCCCTGGCGCCCTTCATTTTGTTGTTGTCGGTGTGGATCTACACGCTGGTGTTTGCGTTCGCTGCGCTGTGGTTTGCGCATTTCCTGTTGCCGGCACTGAGCGCGTTGCGTTCTGAATCTTCTTCTCCTGAACCTCTGGCGCCGCTTCTCGCGGCAGGTGAACCTTCATGATCGGACTCATCATCATTGGCGACGAAATCCTCAGTGGACGTCGCCAAGACAAGCATCTGAGCAAAGCCATCGAGTTGCTCGGCGAGCGCGGCATGGCGCTGTCGTGGGCGCGTTACGTGGGCGATGATCCCGAGCGGATCACGGCCGACCTGCGTCATGCTTTGGACAGCGGCGATGTGGTGTTCTCGTTTGGGGGCATCGGCGCCACGCCGGACGACCACACGCGCGCCTGTGCGGGCCGTGCCATCGGGCGCTCCCTGGCGCTGCATCCGCAGGCGCGGGAACTCATCTTGCAGCGCAGCCAGGAGATGGCCGACGAGGCCGGGCAGGCATTTGATCCGTCCGCGCCTGACAGCCTGCGCCGCCTTCAGATGGGTTTTTTCCCGGAGGGCGCGGCCATCATTCCCAATCCGTACAACAAAATCCCAGGTTTTACGCTGGAAGGCCGTGTGCATTTCCTGCCCGGTTTTCCCGTGATGGCCTGGCCCATGATGGCCTGGGCTTTGGACCATTTGCACCGAGACCTTCATGGCAAGTCTCAGACTCGGGAGAAGGCCGTCGTCGTGTACGGCGCCATCGAGTCTTTGCTGACGCCGTTGATGATCTCGATCGAGGATCGCTTCGCGCCGGTCAAGGTGTTCAGCCTCCCCAGCGTCGACCATCCTGTGCATGGTCGACACATTGAGTTGGGGGTGAAGGGCGCCCCTGAATTGGTGGATGCCGCATTTGAGGCGTTGCAACAAGGCTTGTCCCAGTTTGGTGCGTCAGTGGGCCCCATATCGGTGCGTTGACGGCTGGCGCTTGTGTTTTGCACTGTTATGGTGCGATGCGTGGTTGCGCCAGAGGCAGGTGTGGTCAACCAAGGTGACGCCGTGTACATTCATCCCCTGTTTCAGTGCGCATGCGCCCGGTGGGCGGCGCCTGACCCTGCGTTTGCCTGCGTGATCAGTCTGTGTTTGCGATGATGGGCACGCTTTCTGCTAGTAAACTGAGCGCTGTTTCCGGACCCCTTGAAACAGCTTCAAATTTCTCGCTTTTACATTCAGCCTCTGGCTAGGAGCATCTGATGGCCAACAAGACCGTCGCCGACGTGATGAAGATGGTGAAAGACAACGAAGTCAAGTTCGTTGATTTCCGTTTCACCGATACCCGCGGCAAAGAGCACCACACCACGGTGCCCGTTTCTCACTTTGACGAAGACAAGTTCGAATCGGGTCACGCCTTTGACGGTTCGTCGATTGCCGGTTGGAAGGGCATCGAAGCCTCCGACATGCTGTTGATGCCGGACCCAAGCACCGCCAACATCGACCCGTTCTTTGAAGAGCCGACCCTGCTGCTGACATGCGACGTGATCGATCCGCATGACGGCAAGCCTTACGAGCGCGATCCTCGCTCGCTGGCCAAGCGCGCTGAAGCCTATCTGAAGGCTTCGGGCCTGGGCGACACAGCATTCTTCGGCCCTGAGCCTGAATTCTTCGTGTTCGACTCGATCCGCTGGGGCAACGAAATGTCCGGCAGCTTCTTCAAGATCGAATCTGAAGAAGGCGCCTGGAACACCGGCACCAGCTACGAGCACGGCAACAACGGCTACCGTCCGACCGTCAAGGGTGGCTATTTCCCCGTGCCTCCCGTTGACTCCGGTCACGACATGCGCTCGGAAATGTGCCTGATTCTGGAAAGCCTGGGCATTCCCGTTGAAGTGCACCACCACGAAGTGGCCAACGCTGGTCAGATGGAAATCGGTACGCGTTTCAGCACGCTGACCGAGCGCGCTGACTGGCTGCAGCTGCAAAAGTACGTGATCGTGAACGTGGCCAATGCCTATGGCAAGACCGCCACTTTCATGCCCAAGCCCATCGTCGGTGACAACGGCTCTGGCATGCACGTGCACCAGTCCATCTGGAAGGACGGCAAGAACCTGTTCGCTGGTGACGGCTATGCTGGCCTGAGCGAATTCGCGCTGTACTACATCGGCGGCATCATCAAGCACGCCCGTGCGCTGAATGCCATCACCAACCCGGGTACGAACTCGTACAAGCGTCTGGTGCCTGGTTTCGAAGCCCCGGTGAAGCTGGCTTACTCGGCCAAGAACCGCTCGGCATCGATCCGTATTCCTTACGTGGCCAACCCGAAGGGCCGTCGCATCGAAGCGCGTTTCCCCGATCCTTCTGCCAACCCTTACCTGGCTTTCGCAGCCCTGATGATGGCCGGTCTGGATGGCGTGGAAAACAAGATCCATCCTGGCGAAGCCGCCACGAAGGATCTGTATCACCTGCCGCCCGAAGAGGACGCACTGGTGCCGACCGTCTGCCACAGCCTGGATCAGGCTCTGGAATACCTGGACAAGGACCGCGCGTTCCTGACCAAGGGTGGCGTGTTCACCAATGAGTACATCGATGCCTATATCGAGTTGAAGATGCAGGAAGTCACGCGTTTCCGCATGGCCACCCATCCGGTCGAGTTCGACATGTACTACAGCCTGTGATCCTTCGGGATTGGGCCTGGGAGTGACATCCCGATACAAAAGGGCGGCGTGAGCCGCCCTTTTTTCTTGGCTCTGGCGAACACGCTGGCGGAACCGCTGGGGCATACTGGGATCGCACCTCAGGCTCAGCATTTCAGAATCAGGACATGACGCATTTCACCTTGTCACCTTCGCCCGATTTTTCACGGCTGTGGCGCCCCGTCGCCTGCCTGGCATTGGCGTTGGCGCCGGTGGGCGGCGTGGCATACGCTCAGGTCTACCGTTGCCCGGGTAATTTGTACACCGATGCGCTGTCTTCGAAAGAGGCCGCGGCCAAGGGTTGCAAGACGCTGGATGGTGCGCCGATCACGGTGATTCAGTCGATGACGCCGCGGGCGTCTTCCACCAGCAACCGCGGTACCGGAACGTCGGCATCAAGCAGTTCGCCCGAGAACAAGGTGGCATCCGAAGAGCAGAAGGCGCGTGACACCGATGCACGCCGCATTCTCGAGGCCGAGCTCCGCAAGGAAGAGGCTGCGCTGGAGTCGCTCAAGAAGGACTACAACAACGGGCAGCCCGAGCGCCGTGGCGACGAGCGCAATTATCAAAAGTATCTGGACCGCGTCAATGAAATGAAGGCTGCCTTGACGCGCAAGGAAGCTGACGTGGCCTCTTTGCGTCGAGAACTGAGCAAGTTCGGCGGCGCGAAGTAACGCATCCATTGGACCCCGGGATGGAGAGATCCCTGAGAACGAGCGACCCACAGCGGCATGGGCTGGCACAACACAGCCTGCCGGCCCATCTGGAAACCCTGGATCACCTGGCCACCATGGTGTCGGTGGTGACGCCAGACGGGCTGTGCCTGTTTGCCAACACGGCCTTCGAAGAGGCTCTGGGCCTGTCCAGGCGTGCCATGCTGGGCATGTCGATGTTCGACTGGCTGGTGGACGCGAGCTTGTTGCGCGATGTTGTGGCCGCCGTGGCGCGCAACGACTACGCGACCAGCCGCCTGAACGCCGAGTTGAAGCGGCACCTGCATTTGCAGGTGGGCGAAGTCATGTCTGTGCAGGTCATTGCCACCCGGCTGGAGCATGGCGACCTGGTGCTGGTGGAGCTGGTCGAGGCCGAACAGCAGACACGCCAGGAGCGCGAGGAGCGCGTCCTGGATCAGGCGCGGGCCAACAAGGAGTTGATCCGCAACCTGGCCCATGAGATCAAGAATCCGCTCGGGGGCATCCGGGGGGCAGCTCAGTTGCTGCAGATGGAGCTGGAGTCGCGCTCGCTGACGGAGTACACGCAGGTCATCATCCATGAGGCTGATCGGCTGCAGTTGCTGGTGGATCGGCTGCTGGCGCCGCACCGGCGTCCGCATGTGGTGGGCGATGTGAACATCCACGAGGTGTGTGAGCGGGTGCGTTCGCTGATCCTGGCCGAGTTTCCCAGGGGCTTGCGCGTCTGGCGTGACTACGACACGTCCTTGCCTGAGTTCCGGGGCGACCGCGAGCAGTTGATACAGACCGTGTTGAACATTGCGCACAACGCGGCCCAGGCGCTCACTGAGCGGGTGGCGGCGGGGGATGCCTTGTTGACGCTGCGCACGCGGGTGGCGAGACGGGTGACGATCAACCGCCAGTTGCATCGCCTGGCACTGGTCTTGCATATCGAAGATAACGGCCCGGGGATTCCGGAGTCCATCCGTGATCGCATTTTTTACCCGCTGGTGTCGGGGCGTGACGGGGGCTCTGGCCTGGGTCTGACTCTGGCTCAGACCTTCGTTCAACAGCATCAAGGCACCATCGAATGCGAAAGCGAGCCCGGACGCACGGTATTCAAGATTCTGATACCGCTGCCTTGAAGTCCGGTCTTGCGTTCCATGCGGTTCGGGATGCCCTAACCAGTCAGTAGCATGAAACCCATCTGGATCGTTGACGACGACCAATCCATTCGCTTTGTGCTTGAGAAGGCACTGGCGCGCGAAGAACTCCCCGTTCGCAGTTTCACCAACCCCCGCGATGTGCTCCTGGCGCTGGAGGACGACGAGCCTCAGGTACTGGTGTCGGACATCCGCATGCCGGGGGGCTCGGGCATTGATCTGCTGAGCAAGGTCAAGGAGCGTTTGCCCGGGCTGCCGGTCATCATCATGACGGCCTACTCCGATCTGGACAGCGCCGTGTCGGCCTTCCAGGGCGGGGCGTTCGAGTACCTGCCCAAGCCGTTCGACCTGCCCAAGGCGATCGAGCTGATTCGCCGCGCGGTGGACGAGAGCGTGCGGGAGGAAGTGATCGATGAGCGTGTCACCCAGATGCCCGAGATGCTGGGGCAGGCCCCGGCAATGCAGGATGTATTCCGGGCGATTGGCCGCTTGAGTCAGAGCAATGTGACGGTGATGATCACCGGCGAGTCGGGGTCGGGCAAGGAATTGGTAGCGCGGGCGTTGCATAAGCACAGTCCGCGGGGCAATGGCCCCTTTGTGGCGATCAACACTGCAGCCATCCCGAAGGATTTGCTGGAGTCGGAACTGTTCGGCCATGAGCGCGGCGCCTTCACGGGCGCGCAGACCATGCGTCGCGGGCGTTTCGAGCAGGCCGATGGGGGCACGCTGTTCCTCGACGAAATTGGGGACATGCCGTTCGATCTGCAGACCCGGTTGCTGCGGGTGCTCAGCGATGGGCAGTTCTACCGCGTGGGCGGGCACCATCCGATCAAGAGCAATGTGCGGGTGATTGCGGCCACGCACCAGAACCTGGAAGAGCGGGTGCGGCAGGGCGTGTTCCGCGAGGACTTGTTCCACCGTCTCAATGTGATTCGTCTGCGTCTGCCCGCGCTGCGCGAGCGCCGTGAGGACATCCCGACGCTGACGCGGTTTTTCCTGCAAAAGAGCGCCAAAGACCTGGGCGTGGAGGCCAAGCGCATTTCCGAGGCGGCGCTGGCCCGCTTGGCCGCGTTTGACTTTCCGGGCAACGTGCGCCAACTGGAGAACGTCTGCCACTGGTTGACGGTGATGGCGCCCGCGCAGGTGATCGAGAGCAAGGATTTGCCTCCCGAGTTGCTGGACGGGGCAGCCGATTCGCTGGCGCCTTTGGCGCCCTTGAATGGCATGCCCTCGGCCTTGTCTAGTCCGATGGTCGCGGATGTTGCGGGCGGCGCTGTCGCGCCAGTGTCTCTGGGCGATGCCTTGTCCGGCGTGGCCGGCGTGCCCCTTGGCACGCCCGGTGGTGCATTCCAGGGCTTGCAAGATACAGGCGCCCCCCCGTCGCTGACCGAGGTGCTCGGCGTCCCGACCACACCGACCTGGTTGCGCGATCTGGAGCGTGACGCGCGTCAGCGCCTGGAGCTGGGACAGCCGGATGTGTGGGATGTGTTGACCCGCCAGTTCGAGGCCTGCCTGATCCACACGGCACTGGAGTTGACGCGGGGCCGTCGCATCGAGGCCGCGCAGAAGTTGGGCATTGGGCGCAACACCATCACCCGAAAGATCCAGGAACTGGGCATGGATGAGTGAGGAGGAGGCCCACGTGGCCTCTTCGCCTCGGCTACAGTGGCGTCATGGTGCAGCGCCGCAGGGCGCTGCGTGCCCGTTCTGCGAGTCGAGGTTTCTCATGAAGCAAATGATGTGGTTGGCCGCCAAGGCCATGTCCGTGGTGTCGTTGTGCGTGTTGGCGGCGTGTTCCACCACCAGCCCCGATGTGATCAAACCGGGTGATGCGCAACGCCTGTCTCAGGTGGCCGACGGCGTGGTGCTCCATGTGCGCCCGGTGGTGGTGGAGGGCAGCCAGAGTGGCATCGGGGGCGGCAGTGGTGCCGTGATCGGTGGCATCGCGGGTGCAGGCGGCACCAGCAACCCCCGTGGTTCGGCGATGGCCGGTGTGGCGGGGGCGGTCGTGGGGGCCGTTGTGGGCAATGCTGTGGAGCGTTTTGGCACCCGCGAAAGTGCGGTGGAAATTTTGCTGCAGTTGTCGACGGGCGAGCGCCGTGCGATCGTGCAGGCCAAAGGCCATGAAACCTTCAACCCCGGCGATGCCGTGATCCTGGTGACCACCGGTGGCAAGACGCGTGTGATGCGCGCCCCGAGGGTGGGCATCCAGCGTTGAGCACTGGTCAGGTCTGCATGCTGCTGACGGTGCTGCGAAAGCGCGTGAGCGCGGCCACGAAGAAGGCCGCGCCGATCAGGCCGATGGCGGCAAACTGCGGCCACACGATGCTCAGGTCGGCCCCTCGGTAGAGGATGGCCTGGGCAAAGCTGACGAAGTGCGTGGTGGGTGCGCCCATCATGAGGTAGCGGACCAGGTCGGGCATGCTCTCAGTCGGGGTCATGCCGCCAGACAGGATCTGCAGGGGCAGCAGCACCAGGATCATCAGCAGGCCCAGTTGCGGCATGGAGCGCGCCACCGTGCCCAGGTAGATGCCCATCGAGGTGGTGGCAAACAGGTGCAGGGCGCAGCCGGTCAGGAACAGTCCGATGGAGCCACTGACAGGCATGCCCAGGCCGTCGCGCAGCACGAACTGCAGAGCCAGTGCGGTGGCCAGCAACACCACCGCCCCCATGGCCCAGACCTTGGCCAGCATGATTTCAGACGGTTTGAGTGGCAGCACCAGCAGGTGCTCGATGGTGCCGTGCTCGCGCTCGCGGATCAGGGCGGCGCCGGTCAGCACGATGGAGAGCATGGTGACGTTGTTGATCAACTCCATCACGCCCATGAACCAGGTGTTGTCCAGGCCGGGGTTGAAGCGGTTGCGCATGGCCAGGTCCACGACCGGGGTGCTGACGACGCGATCACCGGCCAGAAACTCGGCCACCTCGCCCAGGGCGATGCTCTGGATGTAGCCTGCGCCCAGGAAGGCCTGGCTCATCTGGGTCGCGTCCACATTGAGCTGGATGCTGGGCTGTTTGCCCGCCAGCACATCGCTCTGGAAATCGGGCGGGATGTCCATCACGAAGGTGAAGCGGCCGGCGTCCATGCCCGCGTCCATGTCCTGCAGCCCGATGGCCGTGGGCTTCATGAAGGTGGGCGGGTAGAAGGCGGTGACGATGCGCTGTGACAGGGGCGACTGGTCTTCGTCCACCACGGCGATGGCGGCACGGTGCAGGCGGTCCGGGGCGGCCTTGGCGGCGGTGTAGAGCGCGCCCGAGAAAGCCCAGATGACGAAGAGCAGCAGCAGACGGTCGCGCCACAGGCTGCGCAGTTCCTTGATACCGAGTTGCCAGATGTGGCTCAGCGAAGTGTGCAGGCTGTTCATGTGTCCTGCTTTTTCAGAAGGAGGACGCTGGCCAGGGTCAGCACCGGGATGATGACGAGCAGGGGGATGAAGTAGGTCCAGAGGTCGGGCAGGCCCAGGGCCTTGGAGTAGGTGCCGCGGCTGATGATCAGGAAGGGGCCGGTGGGGTAGATCTGGCCCATCAGGGCCCCCATGCCTTCGAGGGAGGAGACGGGGTTGATCAGGCCGGAGAACTGGATGGCCGGCAGCATGGTGGCCAGGGCGGTGCCGAAGATGGCAGCGATCTGGCTGCCCGTGAAGGTGGACATCAGCAGGCCAAAGCCGGTGGAGGCGGTGACGTAGAGCACCGCGCCGATGAAGAGGGTGAGGAAGCTGCCCTTGAGGGGCACACCAAAACCCCAGATGGCCATGGCGGTCATCAGCAGGAAGCTGAGCAGGGCGGTGCCGATGTAGGGCAGTTGCTTGCCGAGCAGGAATTCGAGCTTGGTGACGGGGGTGACGTAGAGGTTGATGATGGAGCCGAGCTCCTTCTCGCGCACGACGCCCAGGGCCGTCAACATGGCCGGGATGAACATCAGCAGGATGGGGATGACCGCCGGCACCATGGCGTACAGACTCTTGACGTCGGGGTTGTAGCGGTAGCGCACTTCGACCGAGGCGGGAGTGGGCACCGAAATGCCGTGCAGCGTGAGCTGTTCAGTCAGGTAGCTGGCGTGCAGGCCTTGCACGTAGCCCGCGACGGTTTCGGCGCGCTGGGGCATGGCACCATCAATCCAGACGCCGATGGTGGTGGGGCGGCCGCGTTGCAGGTCGGCAGAGAAATTGGGTGGGATCTCGACGGCCAGGCTCAGTTCGCCGCTGCGCATGCGTCGGTCGAGGTCGGCTTCGCTCTGCAGGGGGGCTTCTTCGAGGAAGTAGGGCGAGCCCGAGAGGTTGAGCACGTAGTCGCGACTGATGGCGGTCTGGTCGCGGTCGAGCACGGCAAAGCGCAGGTCTTGCACGTCCATGCTGATGCCGTAGCCCATGATCACCATGAGCAGGGCCGAGCCGACCAGCGCCAGGGTGAGGCGGATGCGGTCGCGTTGCAGTTCCAGCGATTCGCGATGGGCGTAGCTCAGCAGCCGCGCCAGGCTGAAGCGAGGCGGACGCCGGTGGGCGGTGGCGGCGGCCTGGGCGGGTTCGACCGGTGGCGTGATGGCCCCGCTTGGTGCGTTGGTTGGGATGTGCGGTGAAGGTGAGGGCGAAGGTCCGGGTGCTGCGGCGCTGTCCTGCGTGCCCTGGGCCTTTTCCAGCAATTCGATGAAGGTGTCTTCCAGCTTGTCGTGGCCGTGGCGTTGCATGAGCTCGGTCGGCGTGCCACTGTCGAGGACGCGTCCGGCGTGCATCAGCGAGATGCGGTCGCAGCGCTGGGCCTCGTTCATGAAGTGGGTGGAGATGAACAGGGTCACGCCATCCTGGCGTGAGAGCTGGATCATCAGTTCCCAGAACTGGTCGCGCGCGATGGGGTCCACGCCGGAGGTGGGCTCGTCCAGGATGAGCATGTCCGGCCCGTGCACCACGGCGACGGCCAGCGACAGGCGTTGGCGCACGCCCAGGGGCAGCTTGTCGGGCAACTCGTCGGCCACCTCGGTCAGCTCGAAGCGGGTCATCATCTCGGTGATGCGCGCGTTGCGTTGCGCAGCGGGTACCTGAAAGATTCGCGCGTGCAGGTCGAGGTTCTGGCGCACAGTCAGCTCGCTGTAGAGCGAAAACGCCTGCGACATGTAGCCCACGCGGCGGCGCACGGACAGGTCGTGCGCGTTCACCGACTGGCCGAACAGCTCGGCATGGCCCTCGCTGGGGGGCAGCAGGCCGGTGAGCATCTTCATGGTGGTGGTCTTGCCACAACCGTTGGAGCCCAGGAAGCCGAAGATCTCGCCACGGTGGATGCTGAGGTTGACGTGGTCCACCGCGGTGAAGTCGCCAAAGCGGCAGGTGAGGTCGTGGGCCTCGATGGCGATGTCGCCGTCGGCGCTGTTGCGAGGGGGCACGATCAGCTCGCGGTGGCCTTCGCGGCGTTGTGCTGGCAGCAGGGCGATGAAGGCGGCTTCCAGTGTGTCGCGTTGGGTGCGTTGGCGCAGCTCGGCCGGGGTGCCGGTGGCGAGCACCTTGCCCGCATCCATGGCGATCAGGTGGTCGAAGCGTTCGGCCTCTTCCATGTAGGCCGTGGCCACCAGCACGCTCATGCCTGGGCGGCGGGTGCGGATGCGATCGATCAGCTCCCAGAACTGGCGACGCGACAGCGGGTCGACGCCGGTGGTGGGCTCGTCGAGAATGAGCAGGTCCGGGTCGTGGATGAGGGCGCAGCACAGGCCGAGCTTTTGCTTCATGCCGCCGGAAAGCTTGCCCGCCGGTCGGTCGGCAAAGGGGGCCAGGCCGGTGGCGTGCAGCAGGTCGGCCATGCGCGCTTGACGTTCGGCGAGGGCGTGGCCGAACAGGCGTCCAAAGAAGTCGACGTTCTCGGCCACCGAGAGCGTGGCATACAGGTTCTTGCCCAGACCTTGTGGCATGTAGGCGATGCGGGGGCACACGTCGCGGCGGTGAGTGGCTTGCGCCATGTCGCCGTCCAGCACCTGAACCTCGCCGGCCTGGATGCGCTTGGCGCCGGCCAGCAAGGCCAGCAAGGTGGACTTGCCTACGCCATCGGGGCCGATGAGCCCGACCATGCCGCCGGCGGGGATGCTCAGCGTTACATCGTCGAGCGCCGTGGTCCGCTTGTAGCGGTGGGTGAGGCCCTGGACCTGGGCCACGGACCGGGTCGCGGAAGGGTTCACGGTGCGGACGCAGGAGCAGGTTCGGCGGGCAGCTTCACATCCAACTGGGCAGGCCAGGGCTGATCGGGCTGGATGCGTACATAGGCCATGCCCGGCATGCCGGTCTTGACCTGGCTGGTGTAGCGCGCCAACAGGCTGGGGTCGATGTGCGCGCGCACCTTGAACATGAGTTTCTGACGCTCGACGGCGGTCTCCACCGTCTTGGGCGTGAACTGCGCGACGCTGGCCACGAAGGTGACCTTGGCAGGGATTACGTACTGCGAGGCCGCGTCCAGCACCAGGCGAGCCTCGCTGCCGATGGCCACGCGGCCTGCGGCGGTTTCAGGCAGGAAGAAGGTCATGTACACATCACTCAGATCGACCATGGACAGCACGCGGCCGCCGCCACCCAGCACCTCACCTTCCTGGGCTGCTCGCACCTGGATGCGTCCGTCGCGCGGGGCCCGCAGCGTCGCCTCGTTGAGGTCGGCTTCGATGCGCCTGACCACGGTTTGTGCCGTGTCGATGGCCGAGCCCGCTTCAATGCCTTGGGATTCGGTGGTGGTGATGGCGGTGCGCGCTTCAGCCACTTGTGAGCGTGTCGCGCTCAAGGCTGCCCGGACGCCCTGCAGGCGTGCGCTGGCTTCGTCCAGCTTTTGCGGGGGCAAGAAGCCTCGGGCGACCAGCTCTTTGGCGCGTTGCCAGTCCTTGGTGGCCAAAGCCAGCTCGGCCTCGCGTTGGGCGACCATGGCCGATGCGGTGGTCACGGCCTGGTGCCGCTGTGCCAGCAAGGCCTCGGCGGTGGTGCGGGCTTGCTGAGCCTGCCGAACCTGGGCCTGGGCGCGTGCCAGTTCGGCTTCGAGTACAGCGGTGTCCATGATGACCAACACCTGACCCGCTTTCACGTTGTCGCCCTCACGCACCAGCACCCGCAAAACGCGACCGCCGGTCTTCGTGGCGATGTCGGTGTCGGTCGCCTCCAGCCGGCCGTTGCCGCTGGCAATGCCGGGCGGCAGTCCCTGAGGCTTGAGGTGTTGCCAAGCCAGTACACCGCCCACCACGGCCAAGGCCACCGCGCCCCAGATGAGCATGTGTCGGAGTTTGGCGCGGGAGGCAGGGGCGAGTGTCGGCATGGTTTCAAGGTTCTTGTCAGAGTTCATCAGGAGGATGGCCCTCTTTGACTTGCATAGCAGTCATTCTGACCCTGTCTGGTGCTGTCGGGAACCTTTCAGCCCTCGCTCTACACTCATCTGATGGGCGCGCCGGTCGATGGGCTCGCCGTTTGTCCTGAATTCTGTGTTTACCCCGACACTTCTCACCTCATGCGCATGCCGACACGATTGAAACTCGCCCTCTTGAGTCTCCTGGTGGCCTCGACCCTGGTACCTGCCGCCCATGCCGCCAACACCACGGCCAGCCCACCCGGCGTGCAGGTGTCCAAGGCCGCGCTGCAGAAGGTCACCAGCGTGGAGGGCATCACCGAATACCGCTTGCCCAACGGGCTGCAGGTGCTCTTGATCCCCGATGACACCAAACCCACCACCACGGTCAACGTCACCTACCGGGTGGGGTCGCGTCATGAAGGCTATGGCGAAACTGGCATGGCCCACCTGCTGGAGCACCTGATCTTCAAAGGCAGTCCGCGCCATCCCCAGGTCTGGTCCGAGTTCAACAAGCGCGGTTTCAGTGCCAACGGCACCACCTGGTATGACCGTACCAACTACTTTGCCAGTTTCGCGGCCAACGATGACAACCTGAAGTGGTACCTGAGCTGGCAGGCCGACGCGATGGTCAACAGCTTCATTGCCCGCAAGGATCTCGACAGCGAGATGACCGTGGTGCGCAATGAGATGGAGATGGGCGAGAACAACCCCGGCCGCATCCTGCTGGAAAAGACCCTGGCCACCATGTACCAGTGGCACAACTACGGCAAGTCCACCATCGGGGCGCGCACCGACGTCGAAGGCGTGGATATCCGCAACCTGAAAGCCTTTTATCAGCGGCACTACCAGCCGGACAACGCCACGCTGATCGTCTCGGGCAAGTTCGACGCCGCCAAGGTGCTGAGCTGGGTGCAGCAGTCCTTTGGCGCCATTCCCAAGCCACAACGGGTACTGCCGCCGCTCTATACCCTCGACCCCGTGCAGGACGGTGAGCGCAGCGTGACCGTGCGCCGCGTGGGCGGGGTGCCCATGCTGTTTGCCGGCTACCACGTGGTGCCCGGCTCGCATCCCGACTTTGCCGCCGTGGAGTTGCTCTCCATCATCCTGGGGGACACACCTTCGGGCCGCCTGCACCGCCGCCTGACCGAGCAGCAGCTGGCCGCATCGGTGTTCGGCTTCTCGCTGGCCTTGGCCGACCCTGGGCACATCGTGCTGGGTGCGCAGCTGGCCAATGAGCAAGATCCAGACAAGGCGGCGCAGGCCATGCTCACCGAGATCGAGGCCGTGGCCCGCCAGCCCATCACCGAAGCCGAACTGGCGCGCGCCAAGTCCAAATGGCTCAATGGATGGGATCAGGGCTTTGCAGATCCACAGCACGTCGGGGTGGCTTTGTCCGAAGCGGTGGCACAGGGCGATTGGCGCCTGTTCTTCCTGACCCGTGATCGCATTCAGGCGATCGGCCTGGCCGATGTGCAACGTGTGGCCGCGCAGACCTTCTTGCCGTCCAACCGCACCCTGGGGCGGTATGTGCCCACGGCGACACCCGAGAGGGCGCCTTTGCCAGCCCGGGTGGACGTGGCTGAAGCCTTGAAGGACTTCAAGGGGCGGGCCGCCGCCTCAGCGGCCGAGGCCTTTGACGCCAGCCCCGCCAACATTGACGCCCGCACGCAACGCCTGACCCTTCCTTCGGGCATGAAGGTGGCGCTGCTGCCCAAGTCCACACGCGGCCAGGCCGTCAAGGTGTCCATGACCTTGCGTTTTGGGGATGAGGCATCACTGGCCAACTGGGGTGAAGCGCCATCGGCGCTGGCGGCTTTGCTCGACAAGGGCACGCGCCAGTTGAGCCGCCAGCAAGTACAGGACCGTCTGGATGCGCTGCAGGCAGAATTGGCGTTTGCCGGTGCGCCGGGCCAGATCACGGTGCAACTGTCGACGCGGCGTGACAAGCTGCCAGCGACCATCGCCTTGCTCGCGGAGATGCTGCGTCAGCCCGCACTTCCGGCAGAGGCATTGGAGGAGGTGCGTCGCCAAGCCTTGTCGGATCTGGATGCGCAGCGCAAAGAGCCCGAGGCCGTGCTGGACGAAGCCTTGGCGCGCCACGGCAATCCTTATCCCCGTGGTGATGTGCGTTATGAGCGCACCTTCGATGAAATCGAAACCGACTGGAAGGGCTTGCAACTCGAACGCGTCAAGGCTTATTACGAGCAGTTCTTGGGCGCCAGCCATGCACAGTTTGCTGCCGTTGGCGACTTGGACACGGCGGCGACGGTGGCAGCGCTCACCGCCGCTTTTGGGGATTGGCGCAGCCCGGCGGCTTATGTTCGCGTGCCCGACCCTTTCCGCGCAGTGAAAACCACCACCTTGCAATTGACCACGCCCGATCGGCAAAACGCCGCCATGACGGCCAGCGTGTCGCTGCCTTTGAGCGACACGCATGCCGATTATCCGGCGCTCATGCTGGCGAATCACCTGCTGGGTGGTGGTGGGGATTCCCGGCTGTGGAACCGGATTCGCGAAAAGGACGGCCTGTCATATAGCGTTTACAGTTCCATCCAGTGGAATCCAGAGGAGCCCCATTCTCATTGGGTCGCGGCTGCCAATTTCGCACCTCAAAATCGTGACAAGGTGCTCGCGGCGTTCCATGAAGAGATCGCGCGGGCGCGCAAGGATGGTTTCTCGCAGGCCGAGTTTGAAGCCGGCAAGCGGGGCTTGTTGAGTTTCCGACGTTTGAGCCGCGCGCAAGATGCCCGTTTGGCAGCTGGCTGGGCCAGTAATCTGTATCTCCAGCGCACCTTCGCGCTCTCGGCCCAGGTGGACCAGGCTTTGGCGAGCTTGACACTGGCTCAGGTGAACGAGGCCCTGCGTCGCTACATCCAGCCTGAGCAATTCGTGCTGGGCGTGGCCGGGGATTTCAAGACACCGTGATCTGCAGTGGACCGACGTCGCTGTGAAAGCGGCGTCGGGATGAAAAATGTCCGCTGTCAAGTCTTTGATGCAGACAGGCAGTGGCGCGAAAGGTCTTACGGAGCAACAAGTTAGGCCAGATTTCGGCCATCGAGTGCTCTTGCTGCTTTTCTCGCTAGGTGCCGCATAGGCGCTTCGCGGTAGCAAGCCCAGGGGCGGCGCAGCGGGCAAGGTCGCACTGTCATCATAGCCGCGGCTTGTCGCAAGCAGCCTCTCAAAGCGAAAGCGCAGCCGGTAGGCTGCGCTTTCATCGTGGGTGACAGCGGATGCGTCCGCATCGTCAGGACTGTTTCGGTGGCGCGGCCCTGGGCGCCGCTCCTTTCCTGAATCCTCGGTCGCCGGCGATGAACGCCTCCAGCATGTGCGGGATCAACTTCTCTGCATCGACGGCCTCGCCATACGCCTGCGCGTGCAGGGCGGCGTAGCGGTCGAGGTCTGCCTTCAGGTTGACCGGGCAGGCGAAGGTCAGCTTGAGGTTCTCAGTCTTGGGCAGCGGCCCAAGCCGCAGCTTCTTGGTCGCGTTCATTGCGAAGCTCCCCGATTGAAGAACAGAGGCTGGTACGGCCGCAGCACCAGATCCCGGTTGACGATAATCCGCACCGGCAGGCCCGGTCGCTCGGTCAGCGTCGGCTGGATGTTCATGTTGCGCCGGGTGATTTCCTGGCCGACCTGGTTGATGCTGTCCTGGGCGCTGTCACGGCCAGCGATGACGATGCGGTTGCCGTCCTGGCGGTTCTCCGGCGCGGCCAGTTCTGCGCCGACGCCCAGCAGCGTCGTCAGCACCGCACCGGCAAAGATGCGGTTCCAGTGCCAGTCCACGTCGTCCTCCAAGCCCGCGTAGCCGGCCGGGTCGGTGCCCACTAGGTTGTCGAGCGTCAGCGAGGACGTGTCGGGCAAGATGATCCGGTTCCACACCACTTGCACGCGGCTCTGCCCGTAGCTGACCTGACTGTTGTAGCGCCCGAGGATGCGCGACCCCTGTGGGATCAGCAGGAACTTGCCGGTGGCCGTGTCATAGACCGGCTCCGTCACAGTGCCGATCACGTCGCCCGGCAAGTCCGACTTGATGCCTGTCACCAGCGCGCCGGCGATCACCGTTCCGGCCATCACTTGATAAGGGGACGCGGGCAGCGCCAGATTGCCGGAATTGCGGGTTTCCGTAGAGCCGGCTTTCAGGAACGCCTCCTTCTGGTCTTGCCGGTTCTGCACGGCGTTCGGGTCGGCAGGCTGCGCCGCCACCGACGCCGGCCCGGCAGCGAGCGGGTCGAAGGCCGCGAGCGCGCTTGCACCGCCAGGCACACCCGGCGCTGCCTGCGCCACCGTGGTGGCGGCTTGGCCTTGGCCGCCCGAGCGGAAGAACACCGACGAAGCCGCAGCGGCTTCCGCCTCCTTACGCAAGGCATCGTTGGGATCGTGGCCGGGGGCCGCGTAGGCGGCCACGGCCGGCTGCTGCGAGTTCACGATGGCAGGGCCGAGGTCGCCCGGCAGCGGAGGCCCCAACTCGGGCACTTGCGGCGGCAGCTTCGAGTAGTCGGCCGGCAGGCCGTCCAGCCCCTCGGATTTCGAGACGCGATCGACGTTGTAAAGCTCGGTTTGCTCGTCGGCGCTGCGCCGCTGCGGTTGCAACGACCAGATCGTGGCGCCGAGCACGGCAACCGACAGACTGCCGACGAGGATAGCCAGCGTGCGTCGGTTCAGGCGCGTGACCGGGCGCGGCTGGGCGCGCAGCACCACCGCCTCGGGCGCGACCTTGCCCGCCTGCGGCGTGGCGAGGTCGGGGGTGTCGTCCTGGCTCATGGTCAATTCCTCCGTGCCACGCCATCCGTGCGCTCGATCCGCACCACGTCGCCCTTGTCGCCACCCAGGCGCAGCTCTGCCGCGCCAAAGAGGCGATCCACGATGTAGTACGGCGAGCGGAAGCGGTAGTTCACCAGTTGCCCGTCGCCTTCCGGCCCTATTACGAACAGCGGCGGCAGTTCGCCTTGCGCGATGCCGGCGGGGAACTGGATATAGACCTTCTGCCCGTCGTCGAAGGCGCGCAACGGCTTCCACGACGGACTACTGCCGCTGATCGCGTAGCGGAAGCGCAGGTTCTCCAGCGCCAGCCCGGTATCGACCGGCGCGGCGGCGCTGGCCGCCTGCGCCTGACGCTGCAAGGCCAGCATTCGGTCGCGCGGGTACTCCCAGGACACCGATGCCATCCACGTCTTTTCCGTCGAGGACAGCTCCAGCAGGTACGTCCTGCGGCTGGTGGTGATGACGAGATTGGTCTTGAGGCCAGAGCGGATGGGTTTAACCAGCACGTTCACGCGCAAGTCGGCGCCGTTACCGCTGGACGTGTCGCCCACGATCCAGCGCACGGTATCGCCGGCGGCCACCGTCACCAGTTCCTCGCCCGGTTGCAAGGCAATCACGGTCACGCGGCCCACGGCCGCATAGACTTGGTAGAGCGCGCCATCGGTGAAGGGCCACACCTGAATCGCGTTGACATAGCCCTCGCGCGTGGGCGCGACGCGGGCCTCGGCATTGGCGCGCGAGACGCGCACCTTCTCGTCTGCCGGTTCCGGCGCGGGTTTGGCATCTTCCGCCTCGGGCACGGGCTTCAACTGGGCTGGCATCGGCAGCACCTCGGGCACGGCCACCACCTCCACCGGCGCGGGCGGCTCTGGCAGCGGCTGGGCCTGCACCGGCTCATCGAGCGAGATCACAGGCGGCGGCTTGCCTTGCGTGGCGCAGCCCGCGAACAAGACCGTCGAGGCCAGCAGGATCACCGGCAAAGCGGTTTTACGGAAAAGATCATTCATGGCTTGGCTCCTTCGGAAGAATCCAGTTCGCGGCTCCACGACAGGCCGTTGACGTAGATGCCCAGGGGGTTCTTGCGCAGGCGTTCTTCGGTGCGCGGCGGCTGAAGCACGATGGACACCACTGCCGTCCACCGCTCCAAGCCCGCCGCGGCGCCGTTGACGTAGCGGCGTTCCGTCCAGCGAACGTTGAAAGACGTGTCGCTGGCGCGCACGACGCTGGTGATCTGCACCGTCACCGACTCCTTGCCGATGCGCGCGAACGGGTCGTTGACCCGTGCGTAGTCGTTGAGCACGGCCGCGCCCTTGTCGGTCGTGTAGTCGTAGGCGTCGAGCCAGTTCTGCCGCACCACGATGGGGTCGATGGACAGCGAGCGCACCAGCGTCACGAAGCGCGCGATGTGGTACGCGGTCTGCGCATCGTTGGGCCGGTACGGCGTGGCGGCTTCGCCCACGGCGCGCACTTGGCCCGCGTTGTCCACCTCTACGACGTAGGGCGTCACGAAGGACTGCGCCGAGCGCCACACCAGGCCGCCGGCCATCAACAGCGCGAGCGTGAGGCAGCCGAAGGCCATCAGCCGCCAGTTCTTCGCCTGCACGCGCGGCGTTCCGATACGGTCGTCCCACACCTGGCCGGCAGCTTGGTACGGCGTGGCAGGCTGCGGCGTGTCGGCGTAGCGCACCTGCGGTTTCTTGAATCGCATGGTCGGTTCTCCTTATGAATCGGAATCGCGCAGGCTCGGCCCCTGGCCGGAGCCGCCGCCATCGCCACCGCGCAGCGCGTGGGCGGTGGTGGTCGCGGCATGGGTGAGTTGCTGGCGACGATGCAGGCGCTTGGCCCAAGCGGGCTGTTCCTGCGTCTGCGCAGTAGCGGCGCCGGATGCGGCCTCGCCTGCGGCGCCCTGACCGGATGCCGCGCCCGCGCCGCCATCGGCGGCAGCGCCATTCCAGCCAGCGCGGAAGGGAGCGGCCATGCGTTGCCCGGCAGCGGAGGCGCGGGATGCAGCCGCGCGTCCGGTGGACTGCGCGCCGGTCTTGGCGACGTTGCCTAGGCCCGCCATCGCGCCCTTTGCGCCGCCGCCAGCGGCGGCGGAACCGGCCTGGAACGCCGACTTCGCACTGCTGGCCGCCGACGTGGCGGCGCGCGCACCGCTACCGGCCAGCTTGGCGGCAGCCGGGGCCATGCGCGCGCCAGCAGCCACGGCGCCACCCACGCCCGTCGCGGCGGCGCCGATGGCGACGGCCGTGCCGGCAGCGCCGACAGCAGCACCGGCCATTGCGCCAGCGCCGAGCTGCGGCGCACCGGACACGAGGCCCGTGGCGATGCCGGGGCCGAAGATCCCGAGCGCCAGCAAGGTGAGCGAGGCCAGCATGATGACCAGCGCGTGGTCGATAGACGGCTCGGCGGGATGGACTTGGAACTGAGCGAACAAGCCCGAGCCGATACCGACGATCACGGCCAGCACCAGAACCTTGACGCCGGAGGCCACCACGTTGCCCAAGACCTTTTCGGCGAGGAACGCGGTCTTGTTCCAGAGCGCGAATGGCACCAGCACGAATCCGGCGAGCGTGGTCAGCTTGAACTCGATCAGCGTGATGAACAGTTGGATCGCCAGCACGAAGAAGCACAAGACCACGACCAGCCACGCGAGGAACATCACCACGATGGGGTCGAGGTTCACGAACACTTCGGGAAAGCCCGCCATCTCGCCGATCTGCTCCAGAATCGGCGCCCCGGCGTCGATGCCGGTTTTCGCCAACCGGCCCGGCTGCAGGAAGTTTTCCATCGTGATGGCCGAGCCGGTGGCGGTGATGCCCAATCCCGCAAACGAGCGGAACACGATGCTGGCCAGCCAGTTGAAGTTATTGATGATGTAGGCGAAGGCACCGACGTAGAGCACCTTGCGCAGCAGCTTGGCGATCACGTCCTCGCCCTGGCCGGTGGCATGGCTCATGGCCCAATACAGGCCGGCGATCGTCATGTCGATGACGATCAGCGTGGCCGTGAGGAACGCCACTTCGCCCCGCAGCAGCCCGAAACCCGAGTCGATATAAGCGGCAAAGGTGTTGAGAAATTGGTCGATGATGGTCACGTCATTCATGGCGTGTCCTCCGGTTCGGCGGGAACGGCCGGCGCCATGCCATCGGCCGGTTCATCGAAGCTCGGCGGGATCGGCGGCAGGTCGGCCAAGGTCTGGTATTCATCCGGCCCAGCCTGGCCGGAGAAGAAGCGCCGCCGGAAGGCTTCGGCGGCGGCGCGGCAAGCGTCCTCGCCCGCGGCCTGCCGGTCTGCCGCGCATTGCGCGCGCAATGCCTTCAGCCGCACGGGATCGGCGGCCAGAGCATCGGCAAGGTTGTCGGCCGGCTGCTTGCCGCAAGCGGCCAGCAGCACGACAAGCACCACAACAGACGGGGCGAGGACGCATCGCATGGCGGCCTCCCGTCAGTTGCCGTAGAAGTTCACTGACTGGGGCGTGTACGGCGTGCCTTCGCCCAGGAAACGCCGCCGCACTTCGCGGGCGCGCTCCGTGGCTGCCGCCTGCCGCGCCAGCTCCAGCGACGCCGCCCGGTCTTGCGTGATCTGGAGCCGCTGCGATTGGATCGACTGCTTGGCCTGCAAGGCCAGCAACTGATTCATGGCCTGCATCGCCTGCAACGCACCTTCGGCCGACTGGCTCTTGCCAACGAGATCGGCCAGCACGCTTTCGTCTTCGCCCAGGTTCTGCGACACCTGGGCCTGCATCTGCATAGTGGTCTGCAAGCCGTTGAGCGTGTTCCGCCAACGCTCCTGCGCGTCGCGGTACATCTGGTCGCCGCTGACGGTGGCGGCGTACTGCTCGGGATAAAGGCGCGCGAACTCCCGATCGAGGTTCGTCACGTCGTAGGCCAAGCCGCGCGCCTGGGCGATCAGCCGCTCGGTCGTCGCCAGATTGGCGCGCAACTGGTTCACCACGCTGGACGGCAGGCTGGCGAGGTTGCGCGCCTGGTTCATCAGCATCTGCGCTTCGTTCTGGAGCTGCTGGATCTGGTTGTTGATCTGCTCCAGCGTGCGGATCGCGGTCAGCGTGTTCTGCACGAGGTTCGTGGGATCGACCACGACCCATTGCGCATGGGCGGTGGCGGTGCAAAGCATGGCCGCGATGGCGGCGGCGACAAGACGCTTTTTCATGGCAGGTTCTCCAGAGGTTGGTCAGCGAGGGAACCCGGCGCGAGGCCGGGGAACGAGGGCAGCAGGTCGGCCGCCCAATCGAGGCCGCGATGGCGCAGCCAGGCGCCCGCGAAGCCGGGTGCGCCGGCGTCCAGCAGCAGGCGGTCTATGTCGCGCTGGTCTTGCGGCGTGGACGCGCCCGCGAAGGCCAGCGCCGCCGGCCCCAGGTCGAGGTCGAACAGGCGGTTGCCGAGACGGGATTGGTAGTAGTAGTCGCGCTTGGGCTGCGCGGTGGCGACGATTTCGATCTGCCGCCTGTTGAGGCCGAAGCCCTGGTAGATCGTGCGAATCTGCGGCTCGGTCGCCTGCGGGTTCGGCAAGAAGATGCGGATGGCGCAGCTCTCGATGATCGCGGACGCGATGCTGGAGTTCTGGATGTCCGCCAGCGACTGCGTGGCGAAGATGACGCTCACGTTTCGTTTGCGCAGCGTCTTGAGCCACTGGCGGATGCGCGCGGCGAACATCGGGTCGTCCAGGAACAGCCAGGACTCATCGAGAATCAGCAGGGTCGGTGCGCCGTCGAAACGCTCATCGAAGCGCGCGAACAGATAGCCCAGAACCGACCGCACGGCGGCCGGGCTGGCCATCAATTCCTCCATCTCGAAACACTGCACGTCGGCCGTACCCAGCCGGTCGTGGTCGGCGTCCAGCAGCTTGCCGTGCGCGCCACCGAGCACGTAGGGCGCGAGTGCCTGGCGCAGCGCGTTCGATTGCAGCAGCACCGACAGGCCGGTCATCGTGCGCTGCTCCAGCGGCGCACCGACAAGGCTGCCCAGCGCCGACCAGATGGCCGCCTTCTCGTCGGGTCCGACCGCCACGCCTTCATGCAGCAGCCGGCCTTCCACCCACTCGGCCGCCCAGGTGCGATAGCCATCGCGCTCGATGCGCGCGAGCGGCTGGAACGCGATGCCGCCATCGACACCCAGGTCGTAGTGCTCGCCGCCCAGCCCGAGGATCGTGGCGCGCATCGAGCGCCCCATGTCGAATGCGAAGATGCGCGAACGCGGATAGCGGCGAAACTGCATCGCCAACACGGCTAGAAATGCGGATTTGCCCATGCCGGTCGGGCCGACCACGGCCATGTGCCCCACGTCGCCGATGTGCGTAACAAATCGGAATGGCGTGGCGCCATCGGTGCGGGTGACGATGGCCGGCGGGCCGTCGAGGTGTTCGTTCTTCTCTGGGCCAGCCCATACCGCCGACAGCGGCATCATGTGCGCCAGGTTCAGCGTCGAGACGATGGGCTGGCGCACGTTCGCGTATGCATTGCCGGGAAGGGACGACAGCCAGGCATCCACGGCGTTGAGGGTTTCGGGAATGGTGACGAAGCCCCGGCCCTGGATGACGCGCTCCACCATGCGCAGCTTCTCGTCGGCTACGGCCGGGTCGGCATCGAGCACCGTCACCGTGGCGGTGAGGTAGCCGAAGGCGACTTGATCGCTGCCCAGTTCCTGCAAGGCGGCATCGGCGTCAGCCGCCTTGTTGCTGGCGTCGGTATCGACCAGCGGGCTTTCCTGCTGGAAGATCGTTTCGCGCAGCAGCGCGACGACGTTCTTGCGCTTGGCGAACCACTGGCGACGAAGGCGGGAAAGTTCTTTTTCCGCCTCGGCTTTGTCCAGGCAGAGAAAGCGCGTACTCCAGCGGTACGCAAAACCGAGGCGGTTGAGGTCGTCCAGAATCCCCGGCCAGGTCGAGGTCGGGAAGCCCCGCACCGACACCACGCGCAGGTGCTGGTCGCCAAGCATGGGCGCCAGGCCGCCGACCAGTGCGGAGTCGGTCAGCAGCGCGTCGATGTGGAACGGCACTTCGGGCACGCCGACGCGATAGCGCCGCGTCGAGATGGTGGCGTGCAGGTAGGTCAGTGTCTGGCCGTCATCGAGCCAGGCGATTTCCGGCATCACGCCATCGAGCAGGTCAAAGACGCGATCCGTTTCCGCGACGAAGGCTTGCAGCCGCTCGCGCCAGTCCACGCCGTCGGTGGGCCGGTTCTCGTACAGCATCCCCGCCGCACGGGCGCGCGATTCCTCGGGCGGCAGGTACACCAGCGTCAGGTGATAGCCGCTCTCGAAGTGGTTGCCTGATTCCTCGAAGGTGGCGCGGCGTTCCTCGTCCACCAGCCACGACAGCGGCTCGGGAAACTCCGAGTGCGGATAGTCGGCAGCGGGCCGGCGCTCGGCCTCGATGAACAGCGCCCAGCCCGACCCCATGCGACGCAGCGCGTTGTTCAACCGCGCCGACGTGGCGATCAGCTCGCCTTGCGTCGCGCTGTCGAGGTCAGGCCCACGAAACCGGGCCGTGCGCTGGAAACTGCCGTCCTTGTTCAAGACGATGCCCGGCGCGACCAACCCGGCCCAGGGCAGCCAGTCGGCGAGCAGCGCCGGGCGCTGGCGGTATTCGGCGAGGTTCAGCATCGCGGCGTCCTCCCCTCACACGTCCAGCAGCGGGCGATGCTTGATGTGTCGCGCAAAGACCTGCATGAACTGCGGATCGACGCGTGCTCCCCACACCGCCAGCGAATGGCCGACGATCCAGAGCACGGCACCGGGAATCCAGAGTTGCAGGCCCAGCCCCACAGCGGCAGCCAGCGTGCCGTTGGCAATCGCCACGGTGCGCGGCGCACCGCCCAGCAAGATCGGCTCGGTGAGCGAGCGGTGCAAAGGCACCTCGAACCCGGCCGCGAAGGTATCCGGGGCGCTCATACGACAGCCCCGCCGGAGAAGCTGAAGAACGACAGGAAGAAGCTCGAAGCCGCGAATGCGATGGTCAGACCGAACACGATCTGGATCAGCTTGCGGAAGCCGCCCGACGTGTCGCCGAAGGCGAGCGCGAGGCCGGTGGCGATGATGATGATGACCGCGACGATGCGCGCCACCGGCCCCTGGATGGATTCAAGGATGGATTGCAGCGGGCCTTCCCACGGCATCGAGGAACCGGCGGCCTGCGCGGTTCCGGCCAGGAACAGCAGCAGCGCGGCCAGCAGCAGCCCTTGCGCCGCAGGGCGGGCCAGACTGCGCAACCGCGCGAAGCCGGACAGCTCGGCCAGGTGGGAAGGCGGATTTACGGAAACACGGAAAGCATGGGCGTGTGTCATGGCAGTTCTCCAAGAGAGTCAGGGGACAGGGATGTCGCCGCAGCAGGTGCGGCATTGGGGATCGGCAGCAGCTCGGGGAACGGCGTTTCCAGGGCATCCGCCAGTTGGTAGCCCACGCCGTCGAAGCCGACGACGCGGGCAATGCTCTCGATGCGGCGCTTGCGCCCGCGCCCGGCGATGTGGATCACCACGTTGACCGCCTCGGCGATCAGCGCACGCGGCGGGTTCACCGCCACTTCGAGAATCAGTTGCTCCAGGCGCAGCAGCGCGCCGAGCGCGGAGCCGGCATGGATCGTGGCGATGCCGCCGGGGTGGCCCGTGCCCCACACCTTGATGAGATCCAGTGCCTCGGCGCCGCGCACCTCGCCGACGACGACACGATCCGGGCGCAGGCGCATGGACGAACGCACCAGCTCCGTCATGGACACCACGCCTGCGCGCGTGCGCAGCGGTACGTGGTCGCGAGCCGCGCATTGCAGCTCCACCGTGTCTTCGAGCACCAGCACGCGGTCGCCCGTGGCGGCGATCTCCGCGAGCAAGGCATTGGCGAGCGTGGTCTTGCCGCTGCTGGTGGCGCCGGCGATCAAGACGTTCTGCCGCTCGCGCACCGCGCGAACGAGAAAGCCCGCCTGGGCGCTGGTCATCATGCCGTCGATGACGTATCGCTCCAGCGGGATCACGCCGATGGCGCGCTTGCGCAACGCGAAGGCCGGCCCCGGTGAGGCGGGCGGCAAGATGCCCTCGAAGCGTTCGCCCGTTTCGGGCAACTCGGCCGACAGCAGTGGTTGGCCGCGATGCACCTCCGCGCCGACGTGGGCGGCCACGAGGCGGATGATTCGCTCGCCGTCCGCTTCGGACAGCTCCACGCCCATCGGCGCGCGGCCCGACGACAGCCGATCTACCCAAAGGGTGCGATCGGGGTTGAGCATGATTTCCACCACGTCCGGGTCTTCGAGCGCGGTGGCGATCAGCGGCCCCATCGCTGTGCGCAGCATCTGGATGCGACGGTCGAGCGACGTGGCGCTCATGGACTGCGGAGCGGCGCTCATGACGCACGCTCCTGCGCTTGCGCGGCTGCCGCCGCGTCCTCCATCCGCATCGGGTCGGGATGCAGTTCTTCCACCACGTCGCGCACCAGGCTGCGCCCGCGCAGCAGGTGGCGGCCCAACTGTTCAACGAACTGCTCGAAGCGCGCCTTGCCCTGGGCGCGGGCGGCCTCTTGGTGAGCCTCGGGGACTGGTGTGCTGACCGTGAGGTAGTAGCGGATGAACAGCGCCAGCGTCTCGATCTGGATGTTCTGGTCGCGCTCCAGGCGCTCGGCTTGGCGCGACAGGCGATCAAGGCGCTTGGCGACTGCCGCCTCGCGCTGGTCTGCTGCGTCCGGCGACAACCAGGACGCCAAAGCAGCGGCTACGATGCTGGACTTGGATACGCCTTTCTTGGCGGCCAGCTCGTCCAGGCGCTTGGCGTGCTCCGGCTGGATGAACAGGTTGAGGCGGTAGTGGCTCATAGCTCGATTCCGTCGTTGGGGTCGAGGGAAGCCAGCCGGGCCGTGCGCTGCATGGCCGGATCAAGCTGGCGAGGAAGGGGAAGCGGCAGGTCGTCGTCGTCATCGAGCAGCGCGAGGTCGGCCGCAGGCGCGGCCAGGTCGGGGTCATAGGCGACGGTTTCCGAGAGTTCGGGCTGACGGCGTGGGCCGCCGTCGTCGGTCGATGCGCCGAAGCCTTCGGCGGTATCGGTCACAGGCGCGGCTGGCACGACCGGAATCGCCAACCCGCTCCAGTCGTCGGGGCGCAGCGGCGGCGCGTCGGCGTACTGCCCATCCGCCAGCGTGGGCGGCGGCAGCACGCGCTGCTTGAAATTGCTGTCCGCGTAGTAGCGCAGCTTCCTGGCCTTGATCGGCGCCACGCTGGACACCATCACTACTGCCTCGTCGGGCGGAAGCTGCATCACCTCGCCGGGCGTCAGCAGCGGGCGCGCTGTTTCTTGGCGCGACACCATCAGATGCCCGAGCCACGGCGCGAGCCGGTGGCCAGCGTAGTTGCGCTGCGCGCGCAACTCGGTGGCCGTACCCAGCGTCTCGGAAATGCGCTTGGCGGTGCGTTCGTCGTTCGTCGCAAACGTCACGCGGACGTGGCAGTTATCGAGGATGGAATGGTTCTGCCCATACGCCTTGTCGATCTGGTTGAGCGACTGCGCGATGAGGAAGCTGCGGATGCCGTAGCCGGCCATGAAGGCCAGCGCCGTCTCGAAGAAATCCAGGCGCCCCAGCGCCGGGAACTCATCGAGCATCAGCAGCAGCTTGTGGCGGCGCGCGATGCCATCGGAGCCATCGAGCGATTCGGTAAGGCGTCGCCCGATCTGGTTGAGGATCAGGCGGATAAGCGGCTTCGTCCGCGAAATGTCCGAAGGCGGCACCACCAGATACAGCGACACCGGATGCCCGGCCGCGATCAGGTCTGCGATGCGCCAGTCGCAGCGCGATGTGACTTCGGCCACGGTCGGATCGCGGTACAGGCCGAGGAACGACATGGCCGTGGACAGCACGCCCGAGCGTTCGTTGTCGCTCTTGTTGAGGACTTCACGCGCCGCCGATGCGACGACCGGATGCGGCCCATCGCCGAGGTGCGGCGTGGTCATCATCCGGTGCAAGGTCAGCTCGAACGGGCTGGCCGGGTCGGACAGAAAGTTGGCGACGCCGCGCAGCGTCTTGTCTTCGCCCGCGTAGAGGACATGCAGGATGGCCCCGACCAGCAGCGCGTGCGAGGTCTTTTCCCAATGGTTGCGCTTCTCCAGCGCGCCTTCGGGATCGACCAGAATGTCCGCGATGTTCTGCACGTCGCGCACTTCATGCGCGCCGCGCCGAACCTCCAGCAGCGGGTTGTAGGCCGCTGACTTCGCATCGGTCGGGTTGAACAGCAGGCAATGCGAGAAGCGCGAGCGCCAGCCGGCGGTGATCTGCCAGTTTTCGCCCTTGATGTCGTGGATGACGGCCGACGCGGGCCAGGACAGCAGCGTCGGCACCACCAGACCGACACCTTTGCCCGAGCGCGTGGGCGCGAAGGTCAGGACGTGTTCCGGGCCTTCGTGGCGCAGGTACTGGCGGCCGTGCTGGCCGAGGAAAACGCCGGCCGGTTGCGTCAGGCCCGCCTTGTGAATGTCATCCGCGTTCGCCCAGCGGGCCGAGCCGTAAGTCGTGACCAGGCGCGACTGCCGCGATCGCCAGATCGACATGCCGATGGCGACGACCACCGCCAATAACCCACTGCCGCCCGCGATGGCGCCGCCGGTATCGAACACGCGCGGCGCGTAAGCATCGAAAACGAACCACCACTCAAACAACTTCCACGGGTGGTAGATCGGCGTGCCAAGAAAATCGAACCAGGGCGAGCCAAGGCGTACTTGATAGCCAAGGGCGGCTGCTGTCCATTGTGTGGCGCCCCACACGCCGGCGATCAAGATGCCGAATACCACGGCAATCTGACCGAACAGCACGTTCGTCCCTTGCATGACCTGGCCTCCGATTTCTCCTGCGCTGATTCCTCATGGAAGAAGCGGCACAAGGGCGTGCCGCAGGCGTCAGGATCGGTGCCGGGTCAGTGCCGGTCAAAGACCGTTTAGAGCAGAAAGGTCGAGGAAAAAGAAAGAATGAGTGCGGTGGCGAGCCAAAGAAAAACGCCGCAAGCGCGGGCGCATTGCGGCGTGTCGAGAAAAAAGTGAAGGCGAATCGGCGAACGGCCAACAATCAGAACTTTGGCGACTCTTTCGGCGGTGTGTAGGGCGTTTCTCCGTCGCCATAGAACCGTTTGCGCGTGGCTTCTGCTACCCGGTTGCACAGCACGTCGCCCAGCTTGGAGCGGTCGGTCTTGCATTGCTGGCGCAGTTCCTTGAGCCGGTCGGGGTTGGCCGCCAGTTCTTCCACCGTCGGAATGCTTGCCTCCGAATCGGCAGCTTTCTGAGGTGCCTCTGATTGGCCGCAAGCGGCCAAGGTAGTCACCAGCAAGAACGGAATGATCTTCTTCATGGCATCAATTCCTCCGGGGGATCAGGGTTGCGGCCTCGTATGGGCCTGGGAGTTTCCGGCAGTTCGATGGCCTGTACGCGCTCAATGAACCGTGTCAGTTCGTCGGACGGATCACCGTCAAGACGAAGCAAGTAGGTCGTAAGCGGCGGAACGCGCGACGCCAGCGGCCGGGCCACGACACCTAGCTCACGGCTGGTGGCAATGTGTGCAGCGCCCGCCAACCCGAGCGCGAAGCCGGCCGATACCAGTGCCATCATCAGATCGCACGTGGCAACTCGTTCTGCGATGAGCGGCTCCATGTCAGCACGACGCAGCACTCGTTCAACGTGCTTGGCATGGCCTTCACACACTTGCGGATCGCACAGGACCAGCGGATAGCGCAGCAACTCGTCCAAGGGAATGCGCTTGTGGGCCAGCAGCGGATGGCGGGCGGGAACCGCCACCATGAGCGCATCGCTCCAAGCGGGCACGGCGACGATGCCATCGCCTACTTCGTCGGATTGGGCAAACCCCACGTCGTACAGATCATCATGAAGCCCTTTGATCTGCTGTGATAACGGCACCTCGAAGAAGCGAATTTCGACCTCGGGTTCTTCCTGACGACACAACGCCAGTAAGGCCGGCAAGCGCGACGGCGTGATGCCATCCGACATGGCCACACGTAATTGCCCATGAAAGCCATTAGCCGCCGCTTTCACGCTGTCACGCGCTTGTTCCAGGGCAGCGAACACACGACGCACATGCTCCAAGAACAATGTTCCGGCATGGGTTAGCCGCGTGCTGCGCGTGGTACGGGCAAACAGCGCCATGAGGTTGCCCCTGGAAAGTGGAGTTCTTAGCTCATGACCACAATGCTGGAAAGGAGCGAAGAAATGGTCGACAAACAGGTACGGGGTAAGTACAC